>Ga0163144_10006343_pt1 | contig 26093 bp, 13 predicted proteins | sample OliLak19BULKMAT1_FD_123175 | JGI IMG/M metagenome (GOLD analysis project Ga0163144, IMG submission 123175) | Freshwater microbial mat bacterial communities from Lake Vanda, McMurdo Dry Valleys, Antarctica - Oligotrophic Lake LV.19.BULKMAT1 | ecosystem: Environmental > Aquatic > Freshwater >...
CCGAAGATTCGCGCGAAACAATTGCCGCACACCGAGGTCATCCACCGGGACGACCTGGTGATTTTGTAGATTGGTCCTGAAGTCCGGCAGGCGCTCAGACTCCCGCCCGCCTTACCGATACATATTGAACAGAGACGGCTCCGTGATTTACCGGTCCCCGAATAGGGGAGTGGAAATTGAGCGGAATGGCTCTAAAACTGTCCATTGGTGACGCTCTCAAATGACTGAAGCAGAGAAAACATCGACCCAGCCGCCGCTGGCCCCGTTTCGCGAGGAATGGGCGCGTTTGTGGTCCAGCCTGCCCTCGCGGTGGTTGGTGGTGACGCTGCTCGGGCTGTGGGTGGTGCTGTTTCACTTCCTCGGCAACTCGACCCTCGGCTACGTGGAAACGCGGTCGCTGTTCGGGTGGTTCTGGTGGACCCACAAGCGCGTCGCCGACGACGAGCACGGTAACGTCCAGTGGTCCAAGCTGCTCAACGACGAGGAATTTCACGCGTGGCTGATCCCGCTGGTGGTCGCCGTGCTGCTCTGGGTTAAGCGGGATGAAATCATCGCCCTGACCAAGCGCGTCTGCTGGCCGGCCCTGGGGATAATCGCGGCGGGATTGCTCCTGCACTTCATCGGCTATCTGGTCCAGCAGGGCCGCTTGAGCGTGCTCGGCTTCTTCGTGGGGATTTATGGATTCACGGGATTGTTCTGGGGCTGGGCGTGGTTGCGGCTGAGTTTGTTTCCCTTTGCGCTATTTGTGTTCTGCGTACCGATGGGCACGGGTATCGAGGCGCTGACGTTTCCCCTGCGGGTGCTGGCGACGAAACTAACGGCGGTTTTTTGCGAGGTCGCGCTGGGCATCGATCTGGTGTGCGACGGCACGCAAATCTCGGACGCCGCGGGCGGGTTCCACTTTGAGGTCGCCGCCGCGTGCAGTGGCATCCGCAGCCTGACGGCGATTTCCGCGATGGCGGTGATTTACGGCTACCTGACTTTCAAAACTTTCTGGCGCCGCTCCGTCATGGTGGCTGCCGCGATTCCGCTGGCGGTGATCGGAAATGTGTTTCGCCTTACGCTGATTGTGGCCGCAGGGAAGGCGTTTTCACAGAAGGCCGGTGAATGGGTGCACGAGAGCACGCTGCTCGGCCTTGCGCCGTACGTGCCGGCCATCGGGGGCATGATGCTCCTGGGTTGGTGGCTGCGCGAAGATCGCAAACCGCGCGTCCCGACGGAGCCGATGCTCATGACGGGAGCGGAGCAAAAGTCATGAATCGAAATACAAAACTGGCCTTTGCCGCGGCGGTGGTCCTCCTGGTCGTGGGCGCATACTTTCTGGCGCGTGCGGGCGCGTTCCAGAAGCTGGGCACGCCGGGCGTGCAGGTGGTTTCTCACCGCGTCATGGGCGAAGGCGGCGTGCTGGTGGGAACGAACGCCATTGATTTGCCCGGCCAAGTGCTGGATTTTACCTCGCAGGAACAGCCGGTGGCGAAGGTCGTTTTCGACTGGCTGCCGAAAGACACCACCTACGGCCAGCGCATCTACGAGGCGAAGGATGGCTATTGGGTGGCGGTGAACGCGGTGCTCATGGGCACGGATCGCACGAGCATTCACAAGCCGGAGTATTGCCTGGCCGGGCAGGGCTTCCAGCGCGCCAGGACGGAGCAAACCACGGTGCCAATCGCCGAGCCGCATCGCTACGATCTTCCGGTGCAGAAGTGGACATTGACCCGCGAGGTGACTTTGAAGGATGGCACGAAGGCCCGGCAGCACGCGCTCTTCGTCTTCTGGTTCGTCGCCGACGGGCAGATGACTGCGGATCATAACCAGCGCATGTGGTGGATGGCGCGCGATCTGGTAACGCGCGGCACGCTTCAGCGCTGGGCCTACATCTCGTGCTTCACCGCCTTTCCCGAGGGCCGCGAAGAAGCCACCTGGGCCAGGATGCAGGAGTTCATTGTGGCGTCAGTGCCGCGGTTTCAAAAAACAACGGGGCCCGGCCAGTCCGCCGGCCAGCACGCGATGAGGCAAGCGCAATGAGGAGGTCTTGCCAGGCGCGACGGCTCGCGATGTTATCAGATGCTCCCGGAACTCCGCGGGGCGTTTGCTGAAGTATGTTGCGGCGCGATCGACAACTCCGGACTCAACTCTATCAGTTGAAGGATGCCGCGCTGTTTGCCATCAGCCTCTACCTGGCGCACCTGTGGCGTTCTCATTTTCCGGCGGAGATGCTGTGGTGGAAATTCGAGGCCATCGAATCCTTCGACAAGTTCGTCTGGCTCTACCTGATCATCGTGCCGGTGGTGCCTCTCATTCTGGAGTCGCAGGGCTTCTACCAGCGTCCAATGTTGGGACCGCGCCGCGACGCGGCATGGATTCTCTTCAAGAGCTGTTTGATGGCAACCGTCGGGGTGATTCTGGTGCTCTTCTTGTTCCGCATGACGCTGGCGCGCGGCGTGATCGTGTTGTTTGGCGCGGTGAGCTTTGGCATGGTGCTGGCGAGCGAGGAGCTTTTGCGCGCGGTCTATCGGAGCAGTTTCGGGCAATCACAGGGACGGCGTCGCGTGATTTTCGTGGGCGCGCCGGAGGATACGCAGCGGATGCGCGTGGAGTTGCGCAAGGCCGACATGGAAGGGGTGGATGTGCTGGCGGAGTTCGACATCAATGATCGAACCATCACCGAGCTGGTGGATCTGCTGCACTTGACCTCGGCCAACGGCGTCATCATCAACGCCAAGCACACCTTCTTCGGCCAGGTGGAGAAGGCGATCCAGGTCTGCGAGATCGAGGGCGTGGAAGCGTGGCTGGTGGCGGACTTTTTCAAGACTCAGGTTTCGCAGACCTCGTTCGATGATTTCTGCGGCCGGCCGGTGCTGGTATTTCGGTCAGCCCCGGAGGCTTCCTGGCAGGGAATCTTCAAGCAGGTGCTTGATTTCTGCGGCGCGACGTGTGCGTTGGTTATCCTGGGACTTCCCATGCTGCTGGTGGCGCTGACCATTCGGATCACGTCACCGGGTCCCGTGCTGTTCCGGCAGCAACGCTGCGGTCTGAATGGGCGTCCCTTCATGATGCTCAAGTTCCGATCGATGAGCAGTGACGCCGAGCAGCGGAAGCAGGAACTGGCCGCGCTCAATGAAATGGGCGGACCGGTCTTCAAAATCACCAACGACCCGCGCATCACGCCCGTCGGGCGCTGGTTGCGCAAATATTCCATCGATGAATGGCCGCAGTTCATCAACGTCATTCGAGGCGAGATGAGCCTGGTCGGGCCGCGCCCGCTGCCCATCGACGAGGTTGAGCGATTTGATGATCCCGCCCATCGCCGCCGGCTGAGCGTGAAGCCGGGCCTGACCTGTTTGTGGCAAGTTAGCGGACGGAACAATGTGCGGGACTTTAAGGACTGGGTCCGCCTCGATCTGGAGTACATCGATAACTGGTCGCTCTGGCTCGACTTGAAAATCCTCGCCCGCACCATCCCGGTCGTGCTCGCCGGAACCGGGGCCAAGTAACGCCGGCGCCCGGAGCTTCATTTTTTCCTGCGCTCCCCTCGCAACTTTCGTTGCCGAATCGCGGGTAAAACACTAGCTTCGCAAGATGATTACCCGACGTGGATTCTTGCGAGGCGGTTCGTCGCTGGCCCTGGGGGCCGCGGCATTTCCAAACATCGGTCGCTCGGTGGAACAGGCCGGTGCCTCCAAGCCCGGGCAAAAGCCGCGTCGCATCATTCACATCGTCAGCGACGGCATGAGCGCGGGCACCCTGACCTGTGCGGATCATTTGTCGCAGATGTTGCGTGGGCGCGGGCTGACCTGGCTGGCGCTTCACAATCACCCGGGGGCGCGCACGGGCTGGATGAACACGCGTTCGCTCAATTCGCTGGTGACTGATTCGTCCGCCGCCGCGTCCACTTGGGGCAGTGGCGTGCGCATCATCAATGGCGTGGTAAACCAGGCGGGCGACGGCACGCCGCTCAAGACCTTGTACGAACTCCTCGGCGAAACGGGCTGGCAACGCGGCCTCGTCACCACCACCGAGATTACCCACGCCACGCCCGCCGGCTTCGTGGCGTGCGTGAAGAGCCGCGACATGGCGACCACCATTGCGAAGCAATATCTCGAACGGAAAGTTGAAGTCCTCCTCGGTGGTGGGCAAAAGTTTTTCGATCCCGCGCACCGACTGGACGGTCGTGATCTGCGTGCGGATTACGCCGCGGCGGGCTATGTCGTCATGGATGACAAGAGTCAGTTGGAGAAGGCGCCGACCGGCCAGCGTTGGCTTGGGCTTTTCTCTCGCAGCCATCTTCCCTACGCGCTCGACCAGTCAGGCGACCCACAATTGCAGGCGAAAGTCCCGACCCTCGCGGCGATGACCTCCGCCGCGTTGCGCCGGCTGGAAGGCGCCTCCAAATTCATCCTTCAGGTCGAGGGAGGTCGGGTGGACCATGCCTGCCACAACAACGACGCGCCGGCGGCGCTGCACGATCAGATCGCGCTCGATGAGGCGATTGATGTCTGCGTCGCATTTCAGAAGCGCGAGCCGGACACGCTCATCGTCATGACCACCGATCACGGGAACGGCAACCTTGGCCTGAACGGCACCGGCGACAGCTATGGGCAGAGCACCTGGAAATTTCGCAACTTGAAAGGTGTGAAATCCTCGTTCGTCAAGATGCTTCGCCCGCTCAAGCGCAAGCCGGGCGAGGAGCCGGAGGAGAAAGAAAAGGACGAGGAAGCCGACAAGGCCAAAGAGAAGGCCAAGTCCTCCGCCGAGAAGGAGCGCGAACGGATCAAAAAGAAAAAGGAGGAGGAAAACGTGGCCACACCGACGGAGATCATTGAGATCGTGGCTGCGGGCACGGGCTACCAGATGCCCTACCGCAAGGCGGAGCTTCTGCGCGCGTATTTGTCCAACGTTGGCGAATCCCTCTATGACATGCGCAAAGCCGACGTGTGCGCGCTGGGCGATGTCCTCGCCAACCACATCAGCATTGGTTTCACCGGCAACGCCCACACCGGCGATCATGTCCCGGTGCTGGCGGTTGGACCGGGCGCGGAACATTTCGCTGGATACATCCAGAACACGGATATCTTTGGGCACTACCTCGACTTCGCCGGACTGGACTTTCGCAATCCGCAGGAGCCGCTCATCACGCCGGATGGACCGGAATCCGCCGCGGTAGAGAACATCTCCAGATACCGCTACGTTTGAGGGCGCTGAGCTGCCGCGCGTTTCCAGATTGCGCCGACGTGCCCCGGGCTTGTATCTAAGTGCGCATGTCCAAACGCCCTGCGCGCCGTTCCAGCGCCAAATCCGGGAAACCCACGTCAGTCGTCACGGGAGGCGCGGGCTTCCTCGGCTCGCATCTGGTTGATTTGCTGTTGAGCCGGGGGCATCGCGTCATCGCCATCGACAACTTGGTGACCGGCAGCGTCGAGAACATCAGCCACCTGGCGGGCCATCCTGATTTTAAATTCATCCAGCAGGACGTGACGGAGTTTCTCTTCCTCGCCGGTCCGGTGGATTACGTGTGGCACTTCGCCTCGCCTGCCAGCCCGATCGATTATCTGGAACTGCCCATCCAGACGCTCAAGGTTGGATCGCTCGGCACGCACAAGGCGCTGGGGCTGGCGAAGGAGAAGGGCGCGCGATTCCTCATTGCTTCGACCTCGGAGATTTACGGCGACCCGCTGGTGCATCCGCAGCGGGAGGATTACTGGGGCAACGTGAGCACGATCGGGCCGCGCGGCTGCTATGATGAGTCGAAGCGCTTCGGCGAGGCGTTGACGATGGCGTATCACCGTGAGCACGGCATCGAGACGAGGATCGTGCGCATCTTCAACACCTACGGCCCGCGCATGAGGATTAACGACGGTCGCGTGGTGCCGGCGTTCATCAGCCAGGCGTTGCGGAACAAACCCATCACCGTCTTTGGCGATGGCAGCCAGACGCGGAGCTTTTGTTACTGCTCGGATCTCATCGAGGGCATTTACCGGCTGATGATGGGCGACCATTGGGAGCCGGTGAACATCGGCAATCCGCACGAGCTGACGATGGTGCAGTTCGCCGGGGAGATCATCAAGGCGACGCGCTCGCGGAGCAAACTGGTTTTCAAACCGCTGCCGCAGGACGACCCGAAGCAGCGCCGCCCCGACATCACGCGGGCGAAGTCGTGGCTGAAATGGGAGCCGCGCGTGCCGCTGGCGGAGGGTTTGCAATCGACCATCGACTACTTTCGCAAAAAGGTTTCGAGATGATACGTTTGCTCACAATGAAAATGAGAACAATGCATCGCGCTGACTTGCTTTTCTGTTTGACCCACACAACTGTTCCCTGTAATCACCACGGACTTTCCGCGACCAGACCGCTGCCAGACCGGGTTATAGACAGGTCGGCCATGGCACGGTGAATTGTCGAGGGACGCGGCGCACGGATTGAGCAGATGTTGAACAATAAATCATTTCTCGCGGTTGATTTCGGAGCCGCCAACTTGAAGCTGGCGGAACTCGAGGTGAACGAGGCCGGGGGCTTGCTGCTGCGCCGCTACGGTTTTCGTTCGCTTGGTCAGGACGGCACGCAGGAAGCAACCCGCGACACCGCCATGCGCAAGGCGATGGATGAGTTGCTGGCCGAGATCGGATCCAAAGGTCGCGACGTCAACATTTGCGCGCCAGGTTTCCACACCTTCTCCAAGTTCGTCAAACTACCTCCGGTCGATACCTCCAAGGTCACGCAGATCATTCAGTACGAGGCGCAGCAAAATGTGCCGTTCCCGCTGGAGGAAGTGGTTTGGGATTATCAAATCCTCGGGTCGACTCCCACTGGCGAGCTTGAAGTTCTGCTCGTCGCCATCAAGGAGGATGTGGTCGAAGGCCTTTTCAAGACGGCGGAAAGTGCCGGCCTGCGTCTGCAGATCGTCGATGTCTCTCCCGCCGCGCTTTGTAACGCCTTTCGTTACAATTACGGCGACCTCGATGGCTGCACCATGCTGCTGGACATCGGTGCCAAGACCAGCAACCTCCTGTTCTTCGAGAAGGGTAATGTCTACGCCCGCGGAATTAACATCGGGGCCAATTCCATCACGCAGGATTTCGCCAAGGAAGCGAAGCTGCCTTTTGACGAGGCCGAGCGCATCAAGATTGCCGAAGGGTTCGTGAGCCTGGGCGGCGCCTACGAGGAGCCGGACAGTCCCAATCAGGCGGCCATTTCCAAAATTGCGCGGCAGGTGCTCACCCGCCTGCACATCCAGGTCAACCAGACCATCCAGTTTTATCGCGGGCAGCAGGGCGGCTCCCCCCCGGATCGATTGTTTCTCTCGGGCGGAGCGACCAGCATGCCCTACACGGCGCAGTTCTTTTCCGAGAAGCTGAACCTGCCGGTCGAATACTTCAATCCGCTGCGCAACATCCAACTCGACCCGGATCTCAACCGCGAGGAGCTGGCCAAAGTCGCGCATTCCCTCGGTGAGGTAGTCGGGTTGGGACTTCGCAACCTGGCCCATTGCCCGGTGGACCTCAACCTGATGCCGAAAAGCTCGAAGAAACGGCAGCAGTTCAGCGAGAAGCAGCCTTACATCGCTGCCGCTGTGTTTTGTCTCATCGCCGTCGTTTGGGCGTTTGGACTTTTTTATCACCGGGTCGCCGACGAAAAGAAGGGGGCCGCGGATAAGCTCGAGACTCAGGTTCTGGCTCCGAAAGGCAACGTGCAGCCATTGAAGGATGAGTTGATCAGGCTCAAGACCGCCGAGCGTGAGGTGGAGCATTACACCGGGCTGCTCCAAGATCGCTGGTACTGGGGCAATGTCTGCATGGCCCTTCGTGAGGCCATGATCTCGGTCGAAGCGAAGAAGGAGAAGGAGTTTGGCAAACCTTTGAGCGTATGGATTGAGAAACTGTCTCCAGTGGCCCCGGCTGGCTATCTGTCAGTTGTTACTGCCAATCCAGCCGCCGCAGCAGGTGGGGATGCGGCGCCGCCTGTGGCTGCACCGCCTACCGGTCGAAACAGAAGAGGCGGTGGCGGTGCGGGTGGCGGTGCGGCGGGCTCGACTTCTGCTGGAGGTGGCGGCGCTGAAATCAACCGGATTTTCCTGACCTGCCGAGGCATGAACATGCGCGAGATGACTGGCAAGGCCGATGCCAACACGACCTTGGCCGAGTCCGTGGCGGAAGAAATCCGGGCTCAAACGAATTTCTTCATCGGCGATCCGGTGATTACGAGGACATTTGGCCCCATCTTGAACTCGGATACCACCAACTTGACCATCTCCTTTGAGATCGACGTCAAGCTCGTGCATCCCATTAAGCTCTGACATGCTCTGGATCAAGCGAAATCTCTTTCTGGCCTTGGGCGGGTTTATCGCGCTGCTCGCGCTGTTGGGCGGCCTCTACTATTTGTGGATTGGCATCCAGCTTAACAATGCGTTGGGCGAAACCGTCAAAAGCAACCAGTCGACCCTCAATGGTTTGTACAACAGTCCGGACCCATTCCCCAGTCGCAATAACATAGACTTAGCCAAAGCTGAAACTGAAAAGTTGCGCCAGGCAGCGGCTAAGAGCCGTAAATACTTCACTCCCATTCCGGTCGAGAAAATGACGGGCGTTCCTTTCCGCAGCTTTCGGGACCTCACGCTGGATGGGTTGCGCAAGGCCGCCGGCGCCGCCGATACCAAGCTCCCCAACAACAACTACGCCTTCAGCTTCCTGGCGCAAAATGGCCAGACCCAGTTTAGCCCTGGCACTTTTCCTTTAATCCCCGAGCAGATGGCGGAGGTGAAGGCCCTCAGCGAAATCCTTTTCAAAGCCAGCGTGAGGCAGATTGGCAACATCCGCCGGGCGCGGGTTTCCGACGAAGATGCGAAGACTGGCGGGACGGATTACCTCACGCTGGGAATCATGACCAACGTAGAGGCGCAGGTTATCACTTCACCCTACGAGATCACCTTCTACGGCTTCAGCGCGAACCTCGCGCAGATCATGACGGCTTTTGGAACGGCGCCATTTGGCGTGGTGCTCAAAGCCATTCAGGTCGAAGGCGAGGATGCCAGCAAACTGGCAGATGCCGGCGCAGCATCAGGGCAGGCGGGGTTGGCATCGAACACTCCTCGCCCAGGAGCGGTGCTGCCCCCGGCCAGACCTGGCCTTCCTGCTCGTCTGCAACCAGCGGGGGCGGCGGCTCGTTCGGTTACGGGCGCGTCGCGTCGGCCGCCGCCCATCCTCGACGAGAAGCCCTTCAAGGTGACCGTGCTGCTCTACGTCGTGAAACCGCTCAAATAATACCGGCACCATGGAGCAATTACGCAAAGTCGGACAAATCTGCCGCCAGCATTACGAGAAACTGCTGCTCAGCATCGCGCTCTTGTTGCTGGGTGGTGCGGTCCTTTACCTGTTCAGCGAGAGCAAGACACAGGCGGAGATTATCCGAAAGATCCCGGTCGATTTTGAAAAGCGGACCGTTTCGACCGTCAAGCCCGTCGATCTCACCAATGCCTTCAAGGCCATCAAACAGGCCGAAAGCCCCCAGGCTCTCAATTTCTCACAACCGCACAACCTCCTCAATCCCGTCCAGTGGCAAACACCTGTTGGCTCGACGACTCCCATCAAGAAAGTAACGGGCGAGGAAACAGGGCCCCGATCCATGACCGCGGTGGGAGTGCGGCCCTACCATTTTGAGCTCAGCTTCATCGTCACGGCTTCCTCCGGGGCTGGCGAGCAGGCCCAGGTTTCAGGGTATTGGATCGGAGTGACTAACGAAGCCGTGTTGAAGAATACGCCGACAAGCCGTCGCGGCGCAAAGATACTGTTCGCACTCAATGTCACCAACATCACCACTCCGGTTCTGCTCACCGAGATTAAGGGACCTCCAGGGGCGCCGGAGTCTTTGGCCGGGATGCTGCGCGATACGGGGGAGAAGTTCTCCATTGGCCTCGACAAGCCGTTCGAAAAAGTCATCGGCTACGAAACAAAATTGCGCTATCCCAACTCCACAAACTATGTCGAGCGAGGTGCCTACCTGCGCGTCGGTCCGGCCATCATTGACATCGACGGACAGGGATACAAAATCGTCGACATCAGCACCAACGAAGTTAAAGTCGTCGCCGAGTCCAACGAAAAGCCATACTCCATCATTAAGTTTGCGCAGTGATGGCGCGCTTTGCGAAAAAGTTAGAATCATACCCATGAAGAAATCTGCTCTGCTCTTCCTGCTGCTTGCCCTCATCATCTCTGCCGTTCCGCCCGTGCGCGCACAACAATCCGAGGATCCTCTCGCCGCCGCCAGCGTTGAAGCCGTCCGCCGCCAGGCGCTCAAGGAGGATTTGAAACGCAAGCTTGATGACGCCGCCGCCGCGCAGAAAAAAGGCGCCTTCCTGGAATCGGCCCAGCTTTTCACTGACTCCCTCGAACTGGTCAAGAAGATCGGCAGCGGCGTCGAGGTTGAACACAAGGCGGCCCTCACCGGCTTTGTGCAAACCCGCCTGGCCCTGACGGAGCAGGCGCAGCGCAACGGAGATTACAATGCCGCCGACGATCAATTGCGTCGCATCCTGCGCGAAGATCCCAAGAACGATCTCGTTCAGCAGTTGAAGCGGAAGAACGACGAGCTTCGTATTGCCAATGCCGGGCGCATGCCCGACGAGGCCACCTTGAGCAAGGGGCCTGGCATCTACACCAATGCCGTGCAAGCCGCGGTCTACGTCCAAAATGGCAAGTTCTACTTTGAGAATGGCAAGCTGGAGGAAGCGGAGGCGCAGTTGCGCCAGGCTGTGAAACTGGATCCCGCCAACCGGGCCGCCCACCACTATCTCACGCTGGTTCAGGACAAGCGGAATCGCAACGCCATCACTCGCCGGGCCGACTCGAACAATGAACGGTTGGTTCAGGTTGAGGAAGCATGGAATCCACCCGTCAAGCGCGACCTGCCGGTGCCCAACATGATGGCTCGCACCAATCTGGTGAACACCAGCAAAGGCCGGCAACGCATTTACAACAAGCTCGATACCATCGTCATGGGCGAAGTAACTTATGACTCGCTGCCGCTGGGCGGTGTCATCGAACAGATCAACAAGGATGCCAAGGCGCGCGATCCGGAAAAGCGCGGGCTCAATTTTATCATCAACAGCGCCATCGATCCCGTTCCGCCGCCGCCACCAGGAGTCGACCCCGCGACTGGCCTGCCCGTGGCGGCGGCGGCGGTCGGTCAGGATGACATTTCGTCCACCATCATCAAGTTGGTCCCCCCTTTGAGCGGCCTCACGCTGCATCAGGTGCTCGACGCCATCGTGAAAGTCGCGGAACACCCGATCAAGTATTCCATCGAAGATTACGCGATTGTTTTCTCGCTGCGCGCGACGGAGACGCTCATGCTGCACTCCCGCACTTTCAGAATTGATCCCAACACCTTCATGCAGGGCATGCAGGGTATCACAGGTCAGGATTTTGGGGTGGGTAGCGGTGGCGGCGGCGGTGGTGGTGGTAGCGGCGGCGGTGGCGGCGGTGGTGGTGGCCGCAGCGGCGGTGGTGGTGGCGGTCAGGGTGGCCAGGGACAAGGGGGCAGCGGCGCGGAGTATGTAGGCGTTCAATTGGCGCCTGCAAGCGGCCGGGGTGGTCGCGGTGGCGGTCTGGGTGGTGGTGGTGGAGCCGCGGCTCAACCGACCCGCCAACCCGGTCAACCAGGTCAGGTGACCTTGGGTGCCGGACCTGGCATCGACAATCTCACTGTAGTGACCTTTCAGAACCAGTTGGCGACCCTGGCTCGGGAGTTCTTCTCCGCAGCGGGCGTGGATCTGGCTGCGCCCAAGAGCGTCATTTTCAATCAGCGTAGCGGCTTGCTGTTGGTGCGCGCGACGTTGCAGGATCTCGACCTTATTGATCAGGCCATCCAGGTCATGAACACGGCGCCGCCGCAAGTCACCATCGATACACGCTTCATTGAAATTACCCAGGAAGACACGAAGGCGCTGGGCTTTGACTGGTTCCTTGGCAATTTTACCTTCGGCAATAACCGCGGGATCAATGCCCAGGGCGGTTCGGCTCCATCCTTTGGCGCCCCGGACCCGCTCACTGGCGTCAGCCCGGCCGCCTCCTACAACAATCCCAATGGCGTTTTTCCGGGACCCTCATTGATCAATGCCATTGCGCCGTCAGGCTCTGACAATCTGGTCACCTCCGGGCTGCGCAATGCAGCGGGCGCACCCGCCATCGCCACCATCACCGGCATCCTGACCGATCCCCAATTCCGCGTGGTCATCAAAGCGCTCGAGCAACGTCAGGGCGTCGAGGTGCTCACCGCCCCCAAGATCACCACGATGAGCGCGCGGCAGGCGCAGATCAAAGTGGTGGAAGTTCGCTCCATTGTCACCGAGTTGAATCTCAACAATGGCGGCAACCAGAACACGACCCCCGGGTCGGGCGGCAATGTCATTCAGAACTCAGGCGCGTCCATTCAGCCGCTGGCGGAGCCGTTCGAACTGGGTCCGGTGCTGGACGTCCTTCCGTATGTTTCTGCTGATGGCTACACCATCCAGATGACCATCATCCCGACCATCAAGGATTTCGTCGGTTACGACCTCGACTCCGCCCGACTTTTCTCCCCGCAGATTCAGACCTCGGCGGGCGGCACGCCGTTGACCACCACCACGCCTTTGCCGATTTTCCGGCTGCGCCAGGTGGTGACCAGCGCCATCGTCTGGGACGGACAAACCATCGTGCTCGGCGGGCTCATCGGGGAAATCCAGACCAAGATCAAGGACAAGGTGCCGATTCTTGGCGACCTTCCATTTGTCGGCCGGCTCTTCCGCAGCGAGTCGTCCTCGACCAAAAAGCAGAACCTGGTGATCTTCGTTACCCCGACCATCATCGATCCAGCGGGCAACCGCCTTCATTCGGACGACGAACTTCCGTTTGCGCAGGGTTCCATTCCTGTGCAGAAGCCGGCGAACCCGTAAAAAACTGCGGCCAAAAAAGGCGCGGATCAGCAGCGGGTCGAGAGCGTCACACTGTTTCCACCGCGTCTGGTCAAACTGTCATGTCAGAGGCTCAGGCTCCGAGATTGTTGATAGTCGATGGGCATGCGTATGCCTATCGCTCCTTCCACGCCATCCGTGAGCTTTCCTCCCCTTCCGGTTCTCCAACCAATGCCATCTATGGCTTTCTCAAGGCCATCGGCAAGATGCGGGCGCAGTTGTCGCCGTCGCATCTGGTGGTGATCTGGGATGGCGGTCTGGCTGCGGAGCGCATCGCGGCTCACCCTGAATACAAGGCCCAGCGACCGCCGATGCCCGACTCGCTCGATCAACAGATCGATGGGATCAAGGGCTGGTTGCAGGACGCTGGCTTCGCCTCGCTGTGCCACCAAGGGGTTGAAGCGGATGACTGGATTGGCGCCCTCGCGCGGCGGGCCTCCCTCGAGATGCCCGTGGTGATCGCCAGCGCGGACAAGGATTTCATGCAGTTGGTTTCCCCGCGCATCGGCCTGCTCAATCCCAATGACAAGACCGAAAAGATTTGGACGTCGGCGGAGGTCGTGGCCAAGACGGGGGTGAAGCCGGAGCAAATTGCGGACTGGCTCAGCCTCATCGGCGACAGCGTGGACAACATCCCCGGCGTGCCGGGCGTCGGCCCGAAGACAGCGACCGACCTTCTCCTGCGCTTCGGCACGGTGGAACAACTTTATGCGCGACTGTCCGAGGTGAAATCCGACCGGATTCGCGCCAGCCTCGAAGGCGCCGCCGGCGCGGTCCGCCGGAACCAGCAGCTCATTCGCTTGCAGGACGAACCCTGGCTGGCAGCGCTGAATGAACTCGCCCCCCGCAGCCCGGATGCAGCCAAGCTGCGCCAGCTCTACCGCGACTGGGGATTCAAGTCGATGCTCGCGCAACTCCTCGACCGGGTACATGTGCAGGAGACATTGTTGTGAAAGTAATTCGCCAAAATAGTTTTCAAGCAGCGGTACGCCGCCCTCGCACTGACTCCCCGGAGTCAGGCGGCTTTTGGCGGGAATGTTTCCTGAGCTGGGCAACTTGTCGTGGACAACCCCGGAAACCGCTGTTACATCTACACGAACTTATGTTACCTCCGCAGAGCGTGCGCAGAACGCTCATCTTTTGCGCCATAGCCACGGCTTTTTGCAGCGCCGTTTTCGGACAGGGAGTGTCCCCGCAAGGGAGTGAATTTCCGCTCAGCGGCCCGCTCGCCGGCGATCAAGTTCGCCCCTCCCTCGGTCTCAACAGCTCCGGCGGCTGGCTCGTCTGGCAGGACGGACGCATTGACACGAACGGCCAGGGCATCGCGGCTTTGCGGCTGGACTCCGGCTTCTACAGCGAGGTTTCGGCAATCCGGGTCAACGAAGAGCAGCGCGGACATCAGCAGCATCCCCAGGTCGCCGTGCTCGCCGACGGTGGCGCGGCGGTGATCTGGAGCAGCGCGTGGAAAGACAAGAAGGGCAGGGGGACGAATGGAATCTTCGCCCGCTTCCTTGGCGCGGATGGAGCCTTCAAGACCGGCGACGTGTTGGTGAACCAGGTTTCACGGCGCATCCTCACCAATTATTATCAGACTGCGGCGGGCTACAAAAACAACAGGATGGCCAGCCGGAAGTATCGTTTCAGCGAAACCTTCCGCATCTACCGCGGGCTGAACGAGGGCGCGACCGTCGCGGCGCTGCCCGATGGCGGCGCGGTGGTGGCCTATTCGGGGCTGCGACGATCCATCACCAATTCACAGCAGATCATGCGCGAGGTGAAAGTCATCCGCGGCAAGAGCTACACCAACGACGTGGTGCGCGGCGCCGTGACCACCACGAACTGGCAGAAGGACGTGTTCTTCCAGCGCTTCGACGCGACCGGGAAAAAGGTTGGGGGCGAAGTGGTGGTGAACCAGTTTGCTCAACTGGATCAGCATCAGCCCGTCGTGGCTGCCCTGCCGAACGGGAATTTTGTGGTGGCCTACGTTTCCGAGCGCACTGTGCTCAGAGTCTTCGGTGAAACACTCTTCCGCAGCGATCGGCCGACTCCGGTCCCGCGCGTGGACATCAACGCCCGGATCTTCGACGCGACCGGCGCACCGGTGGGCGGCGAGTTCACCGTGAACTCAGGTGCGGTGCCTTGCGCCACGCCGGCCATGGCCGCGGGCGCGGACGGCGCGTTCACCATTGCCTGGGTGCAGACGGATGCGTTGAAGGCCAACTCCGTGGATGTGTATGCCCGGACCTTCAATGCCAATGGTTCTTCGACCTTCGATGCGTTTCTCGTCAACGCGCAGCAGCGCGCCGCGCAGCACACGCCCCGCGTGGCGGCGCTGGGCGCGGTGCAAATGATTGTCTGGAACAGCCGTGGCCAGGACGGCTCGGGTGAAGGTGTTTTCGGCCGGCTCATTTCCGCCGGGGCTCCGGTGGGCGGCGAGTTTCAGGTCAACACTATCACCGAAGGTCCGCAGCTCCATCCTGCGATTGCCGCCGATGGCGTGAATCGTTTCCTCGTGGCGTGGTCGGGCTTCGAGCTGGACAGCAGCTTCGATCTGTTTGCCCAGACCTACGTCGTCACTCAGCCTCCACCGTCTGGAGCGAATCTCGTTGAGCAAAACAACTCGCGCGTCGGCGCCCCGGTGTTAGGTGGAGCAGGGGCTTTGACCGGTGTGGGTGTTGCCAAAGCCGGTACGGCGGGCGGAACCATCGGCCTGCCACGACTCACGGTGAGCGGAGCCGCCGGTCGTCTGAGCCTCCAATGGACGGCGCAGTCCGGCGCGCGTTATCAGGTCGAGCGCTCGGCGGATTTGCGCGTCTGGTCGCCGGTCGGCGGCGCGCGCACCGCAGTAGATGTGAACGAAGCGCTGGAGATCGACGCCCGCGACGCTGGCGCCGCTTTCTTCCGGGTGCTACGCCTGCCATGAAGAGATTTGCATCGAAGATTGACCTTATGACGCGACTGATGAAAGGGCTGATGCTGGGCCTGCTGCTGGCTGGAATGCTGGGGCGCGCCGCAGCGTTTTCTCTGCTGGGGCCCTACGAAACCTGGCAGGTCACGCCGCTGGGATACAATCTTCCGGGCGACATTGGCGGACCGAAGACGCCGCCCGAGGGCTATCGCTGGAATACACCGACGATCACCTACGCCTTCGATCCGACCTTCATCCATTACTTCGGCATCAACGGGATGCTGGAGGTGGACAAGGCGATGAAGATCTTCAACGACCTTCCGGCCTTCAGTTCCATCACCAATGACGGGTCTTCCCTCTACATCGATGGCGAGCCGGTGCCCACGGACGTGAACGGCCCGCCGAACTTCGGCGAGGGCATCGCCGGGGTTTTGGATCTGAAATCATGGGCCATGGGACTGGTTATCGAAGAGTTGGGACTGGCGGAGCCGGAACGCTACACTTGGACGATCCGCGGTCGTGCGACGTTCCCCGGCACGACGAACTACGGGGTGATCATGATGAATTACGACCCCATCACCTTGCAGCCATCGAGCAAGGTCAACGGATTTCGCTACGGATTTCAGATTTTCGATCCCATTCCCAACATCAACTACGCTGACGCGGTCGAGACCCTGCTGGAGAATGTGAATCCCTACTCTTTTTCGTCGGTGGCCACGGGCTTCATCGGCGCGGGGAACTACTACATGGGTCTCTCGCACGACGACGTGGGCGGGTTGCGCTATCTCTACAATGCCAACCGGTTGGTCACCGAACAACTACTCGGGGATGTGACCGGCGGCATCGCCGGAGCCGGGGTCGGTTCGCCCTGGCGCGGGTTCCTGGGGATTACCAACACGGCGCTCCTCACGAACATCTTTGTCGTGCCCAACGCCAGCGGCACCAATCTCATCCGCACGGGGCTGCGGCCGGGCATCAACAAGCTCAAGTTCAAGCGCGCCAACTTCGACTCGCTCATTGGAAACTTCTTCCTGCCCGTCACCAATCAATACACGGACACCGTGATCTCCAACTCGCGCCCCGTCTTGCAGGTGGTGCGGCGGGTGGTCACCCAACCGGACATTCTCTTCTCCTGCGAGGATCTGCTGCTTGCTGGCGCTTTTCCCGTGCTCGTGCGGAGAACCGTCACGGACGGCTGGCAGAACAATGCGGCACTCAACACCGGTGGCTTTAACGTGGGCGGTGGGCCGGGGGTCATCACCCCCCAGGTGCGCATCTCCTTCTCCAACCGACTCCCCTACGTTATCGCGATTGATCCGGGTGATGTGGGTGATGACGAGACACCGAACAGCGGCTGCTGGGGCTCGTTCGATGAGAATTCCGAGGAACCGGTTCTGTACCCCAATTATTTGGGGTTGACCCTGCGCGTGTTGCAGCAAAACGCACTGCGAGGAGGGCCATGAGCATTGAATCGAAGAATTTGAGCAGCGGGCGAATGTTTATGAAGCGAGTGATTTGTATCGGATGGTTGAGCTTGGCCGGACTGACCGGAGTGGTCGCCGCGCCGGTTGATATTTTCATCAACAGCACGGAGCTCAACGTGCCGACGGACACGCTGCCCACGATCAACGCGACGTCGTTCGTCAATCAGAGCACGTTCAACATCTCATCAGGATTCTCTTTCGGCGGAAACGGGAATGGAGGCGTGAGCATTTTTCAGGGATTCTCCTTCCTGCCCTTTGAGACATACAACACGCGCTACTTCACCAACGAGGCGTCGGGTCAGATGTTTGGCTCGCCGGGCTTCCGCTTTCTCACGACCAAGATTGCCAGGAACACCAAGACCCGCGTGCCGGCAGACTGGTTCGTCAACGACGGGGAAATCGGGGTGAGCACTTATCTGGAGGTCAAGGCCACGAACATCGTCAGCACCGGGCCGATGGATGCGGGTGCCAGCGGCTTGATTCGCCTGGCCGGAAAGAACGTCAGCGTAAACCGCACGACCTTACGCACAGGCAACTCGCCGGGTGTATCGCTCTTTGGCGGCGGTAATTTTGATCCCCTCCGCCAGTTCGACAGCGCGCCGGGAGTGACGGATACCTACTGGGCGGTGGGCACGAACAACTCGCTGGATCCAGCCACGGGGCCGGTGCGACTGAACGGATTCCAGCCGAACTTCACCTTGCCGTTGCCCACGGCGCCAGTGCATGAAGTGCTCGAATTGTTCCTGCGCAGGAACTCCACGAACTTGGTGGAACTGCCCAAGTTCCGGAGTTTTGGCTACGACGCCTTCGCCTACACCAACTCCTACTTCGGCACCGCGACCATCGTGCAGGTGGCCTTCGTTCCGACCAACAGCTACTTCGGCACGGACAGCAACTATCAGGCGGAAGTGCGCTTCTCGAACGGCGGTTTCCTGGGTGGCTTCGGCTCCGGTCCGGCCGACGTGGTGGTGCGAATGAGTTCCGTGGATTTCGACCTCGTTACGGGCACGTTCACCACGAATTCGGTTTACCTGACGGATCACATGGCGACCCGGACGAACGCCTCGCTTTACCGCCCGAACCAATCGGTGGTAGGCACGCCGGCTGGCCCGACGAGGCGGCCCAGCGTTTACGAAGTGTTTCGGACCGAACCATTGGAATTCAGCCCCCGCTTCCCCTTCTTCTCCATCCCGCCCAACACCCCGTTCACCAACGGCATGATCTGGAGTCCTTCCTCTCTCTCCAACTCGGTCTCCATGCGCTACGCGGCCTACGGGGCGAACATCAGCGCCGTCGGCCTGAGCAATGCCAACACCATCCTCAGGCCTACGGTGCTGGGCGGGCCATCCCTCACCGGAGCCAACAGCCCGACGAACCTGCCGGGCCGCGTCGAGATCTTCTCCGACAAGCTGGACATGGATCTGACGCGCATCCGGTCCGAATCCACGATCGTCATCAAAACCAAGGATCTCTCCAGCAATCAGGTCGCGCGCGTCGATGCGCCCTACCTCAGTTTCGATCTGGCGTCCAAGCAGCCCGAGTTCGTGGTGACCAATCTCGCGCCCTCCGATGTGCGCCGATTTTTTGGCCCGCTTTGCGCCTGGAGCGGCTTCTGGAAAAATCCGGTGATCGATAACAGCGGACCCGTGCCGGTGACCAACGAAGTCTTCATCCATGTTCTCTTTGTCGATCATGCGCTGCAATCAATCGTGCCGGTGCAGATCTTCGAGTGCTTCCTCCACGGCACGAACCTCGTGATTCAAGACCGCCTTAACGTCAGCAAAGCCATTCTGCTGGACGCCAAAAGTCTGGACGTCCAGGGCGCCATTAACTTTCCCCCCGGCTCTTCGTGGGGCAAGACGAACGTGCCGCAACTGGTCAACTTCACCAATCGCGGCAGCATCAACATTCCCGGCGCCGGCCGGTATGGCACGGATCGCCCGCTGGTCTATTCCAATTTCGTGAACTGGGGCACCAACTCCGCCGGGGCGCAGTTCATCCGCACGCGTTACCTGGAAAACTCCGGCTGCCTTGGCTCGGGCAACGGCCCGATGTCCGTCAACGCCGTCACCCTCCAACTGGAAGGGCGTCCGGTGGAATACGTGACCAATCAGGTGGATCCCACTTCCACCGGCGTCATCGTCACGCAGATCATCACCAATTCCACCGGGGCCAAGTTCTCCAGCAGCGGCGACCTCTCCATCTTTGCGGGTGACATGAAGATGTCGAACGCCGTGCTCATCGCCGGCAGCGTCACGCCGGGTCGGTTGATCTTCGCGGTGACGAACAGCCTGGTCGATGGGGGCAGCAATGGTCTGGGTGATTGGACCTGCACCGCCGGCTTCGAGATGCGCCGCCGTCCTAACACGAGTGACCTGCTGGGGACCACCCTGCGCACAGCCTCCGCCCCGAACCGCCGGGTGAATCATGTCTGGGCGGGGATTGATCGCGGCACCAATCTCTCCGGCTTCAGCAACAACCTCGCCCTGGGCAAACTGGTGATCGATGCCGGGGCGCGGAGCCTCATGCAGTTCCGTCCGGCCAGTGGCAGTAACGCGCTCTATGTGGACTACATTGAACTCCTCAACCACGCCACCAACAGCTCCGGAGGCGGAAACATTAACGAATCGGCTTTCTCCATCGACCCGCGCCTGACCATTTACTTCGCGAACTGCAACATCGAGGCGGATAAGCTTGATGGTGCCGCCAATGGTCGCTTCCGCTGGATTCCCTCCTACACCGGTCGGCTCAGTTCCACCAACATCACCTATCCCTCAGGCACGAACTACACTTTCAACACGGCGCTGGTCATCAGCCATGTGGCTGATTCGGACAACGATGGCTGCGCCAATTTTGAGGACTCCACGCCCATTCCGGTTCCGGGCGATACGGTTCAGATCCCTTGCGATAGATTCTTCCCATCGGCGAGACAGGAGACAGAAGTCAGGAGACAGAAGTCAGGAGTCAGGCTGTTCTCTGCCCCCTGTCCTCTGTCCTCTGCGCTCTGCCCCAGCGTCCTGACCGACTCCAGCCTGGTGCTGAATATTGTCCGCCAGACGGGTGGCGCTCCGTCAGTGCGATTGAACTGGCAGGCTACGGCGGACTCGGAGGTTTTTGTGGAATACAAGGACGGCTGGGATGGCGAATGGCAGGTGCTGACCAGCGTGGTGACCAAATCCGGCGTCCAGACGGCGACCATGACGGACCCGATTCCCGCGGCGGTGCAACTGCGCCTCTATCGACTCAGGCTGGGAGCGCCATTGCCGCGGTGATGCGCCAGGAGTCAGAAGTCAGGAGTCAGGAGTCAGAAGACAGAAGACAGAAGTCAGAAGACAGTCCATGCATCACCACCTCCACCTCTGTCCTCTGCTCTGAATGGCGAACAGTAAACGGCGAACGGAGTTCCGCCCGTTCACCATTCACCAATCGCCGTTCACCGCCTGTTCGCCGTTCACCGCCCGGTTCCCGTCCACGTCCAAACAATTGTTTCCCGGCATTGAATTGTGGTTCCAGTGGTGATTCAATTCGTGCTGTACCCGTGACCGAACTTTAGCCAGCCCATCACATGAAAGCGTTCCGCCGTTTGTCCGCCGGTTTGTTGGTTGTTGTTTTGGGCCTGCTTGCGCTCTGGTTGGCGCTGCGCGGGCCTGACCAGCGTCCCCTGGCGGAAGCGGCGGCTCCTTCGGTCGCGCCGGCCACCTCGGTTTCACCGCCGGCCACCGTCACCACTCCCGCGGCGACCGTGGGCAAATCCGCGGTGGCGGCGAAGGTGCCCGCGACTGCTGCCTCGTTCTCACGATTTCAATCCTTCAATCGCTGGGCGGAATCCTTTGCTGGCGCGGCGGCTCCGGAAAAGCGCGCGGCACTGATCGAGGAAGGCATCCGCCTCGCTGACGAGCGTCTGGCCGTGATGAAGCGTCTGATCCAGACCGACCCCGAGGCGGCGCTGGCTGAAGCGTTGCCTTACCGGGTGCGCAAGCAACTGCCTCCCGAGATCGCCAGCCGGGTCGAAGAAGCAGTCAGCGGGTCCGCAGACTTTCAGGTGCTTTACTCCACGCCCATTCCCGGCCGTGAATCCGAAGTGCCACCTACGGAGTACGTCGCGACCATCCATCATGCGACCTACAAGGTGTTCCCTTACGGCTGGCGTCTGAGCCAGTCATCTCAGAACGGCGTCTTCTTGCACGGCATCGCCATTACAGAGCCGCGCAAGTTCACCGCCAATTCCTTCGCCCCTGAAGGCGAGGAGGTTCAGCCAGTCCGTTACTTTGTGCCCAGCGCCGAGCCAGGTCGTAATGTGTCTCCGGAAGAAGCGGTGGATCTGGCCGCAACTGTGAAGCTTCAAATCAAGGAGGAAGCGACCTGCGGCGTTTCCCAGAAGCCGGTGGACATGCTGAACAGCCGGGCGCTCGTCCAGTTTCAGGGACGCTACTATCCGTTCTGCGAGATTGCCCACGCCGTCTCCTTCAACAAGCAGCTCAAGTCCATGCACCAGCACCTGTCGGCCTCGGGGGCTTCCTTCACGCCGGCGGCGGGCAACGTGGACAATCTGCCGCCGGTGCCACGCAGCCAGACGCAAGGCATCAAGAAACTGCTCTACATGCCGGTGCTGTACGCGGACGACCCGCGAGTGCCGCAGACCTTCGACCAGGCGCAGGCGACCTTGAAGGCCAATAACCAATATTACTTCGAGGGTTCGTATGGCACGGTGCATTGGGAGTCGACGATCACGCCGCCGATTCGCCTGCCGCAGCGCGCCAATTACTACGGGGAGAATGTTGCGGCAATCCGGACGCACGCTCGCGTGGTGGCGGCCACGATGGGTTATTTTTACCAGGATTATCGGGAGGACTACGTGCTGTTCAACTCGCTGCCGCAGGTGGGCTTCGGCGGGCGCTCCGATGGTTTGCTCAACGGCTCGCCCGGCGCGATCAGCCATGAACTGGGCCACAACTTCGGCCTGCCTCACGCGCAATTCTGGGATGTGACCACCAGCCCGGGCCCCGTGCAGCCCACAAACCGCCCGCCCTATCTCATCGATTCGGACAGTCTGGTTGGCCACTACGACATCAACGCGCCCTTCCTCACCGTGGGCAGCGGCGGGCCGGTGGAGGACTACGGCAATCCCTACGATGTGATGGGGAGCGGTCCCGGCCACTTCGGCGTGATGTACAAGAACCGCATGAACTGGCTTCCAGACGTTTTCGTGAAGGACGTGACTGCGAGCACGACCAACCGGATCTACGCCTTCGACACGCCGAAGATTTTTGACGGTCGCCTCTACGCCTACCGCATCTACAAGGATTACCTGCGGAACTACTGGGTCAACTACCGGCAGGGCAATCCGGACAACCCGTGGCTCTCCAACGGGCTGGAAATTGGCTACGAATACAATGGCATCTGCGCGCTCCTCGACATGACACCGGCCAGTACCTACTACAAGGATGACGTGGCCCTGCTCATCGGGCGCACCATGAACGATCCCGCTGCGCAGCTTTTCCTGACGCCGGTGGCTGGCGGAGGCGGGCCTGATCCGTGGGACAAGTGGATTGACGTCGTCGCGCAGGTCGGGCCGTTCCCGGGGAATCAGGCACCCACCGTGACCTTGCAGGCCAGCGCCACCAGCATCACCATCGGTGGCACGGTCAGCTTCACGGCGTCCGCGCAGGATCCGGATGGCGATCCGGTGGCGTATAGCTGGGACTTTGGCGATCACACCTTCGGACTCAATCAGACCGCCGTTTCGAAAACCTTCACCACGAATGGAAACTTTGTGGTGCGCTGCGAGGTGACCGACATGAAAGGCGGCGTAGGCAGCAGCTTTGTCGTCATCACCGTGGGCGAGCCGGCCACCTTCACCATCAGTGGGCGGGTGCTGGATATTTACGGCAACCCGGTGCAGGGCGTGCGGGTGCATAACTCAGGCATGAGACCCCCGACGCCGCCGCGGGCACCCGACGGCGTGCAGACCAACTCCAGCATCACCGAGGTCGGTACCTACCGCTACAACTTCACCGACAGCCAGGGCTACTACGTGATTGGCAACGTGCCGGCCGGGACGTTCACCAACCGGGCCTTCCTTTACGGCTACCGCATCGACCCGCAGAACTTCACCGATCCGCTGATCATCAGTGATGGCAACGCCAACAACCTGGATTTCGTGGCCACGCCCATCACCAAGGTGACGGTGAGCCGCTCTGCGGATGCCGAAGAAACGAATGGTGTTCCAGGCGTCTTCACCTTCACGCGGGAAGGCAGCCTGGATGAGGATTTGCCCGTTCGCTATATCCTGAATGGCTCCGCCGAGATTGGCGTGGATTACGAGTATCCGACGGGGAATCTGTTCTGCGTCGTGATGGTCACGACCAACATGACCAACGTGGTGTGCGAAAACATCCCCATCGGCCAGATTACCATTCCCGCCGGATCGGCCAGCGTTGATCTGCTCATCAACCCCATTCTCACCGTGGATGGGACGGGGGCCAAGACCGTGCTCGCCACGGTGCTGTTGCAGACGAACTTCTTCCGCGTGTCGCAGGTGCTGACGAACGAGCTGATTACCAACTCCACGGTCATGCCCCCGGTGGTCGTGACCAACAGCCTCTTCGTCTCGATCACCAATGAGTTTCGCGTGCCCGGATGGGAGCTGCGGCCCGTGGGACTGGACAACACCCTCACGTGGTTCCAGACCGATCCCACCTACGTTCTCGCCGGGGCCGAGGCCACCCTGCGCCTTGAAGGGTATGACGAGCCAAATCCTCAAGCCCTCGTCGGCGTCCTGTCGCTCGATGCGGACGCGATTGAAACGCGTGGAGACAGCGCGACCGTGGCCTTCTTCCGGATCAATGCGCCCAACGACCGTGAATTGAACATCCGCTACTCGACCAGCGGCGTGGCGAGCAATGGTGTGGATTTTGTTTCCCTTCCCGGAGTCATCACCATCCCTGCGGGGGAGGATTTTGTCCTCCTGCCGATCTACGCCATCAACGATCTGTTCGTCGAAGGGAATGAAACTGCAAGCATCACCATCGAGCCGGATCCCGCCTATGTTGTCGGCTTCTCCAGCACGGACTTCCTCATCATCGACGACGACCTGCCGCAGGTGAGCATTTATGCGGCGGATTCCACGGCGGGCAGCGATGGCTCGACGGGTCGGGTCACGGTCAAACGCTCCGGCGATACAACCGATGATTTGCTCGTCAACTACCTCGTCACGGGCACGGCGGTCAGCGGCAGCGATTTCACCACGCTCTCCGGTTCGGTCACGATTCTTGCCGGTCAACTCACTGCGGATGTCGTCATCACGCCCCTCGTCAATTCCAACGCGGTGGGTTCCAAGACCGTGACCATCCTGCTTTCGGACAGCCCCGCGTATAACATCTACAACCAGAACTCAGCCACGGTCACCATCGTGCAATCTTCGCTGCCCACCGTGACCCTGACCGTGATCACGGCCGCGGCGGCCGAGGGCGGCGGGTCCGGCAAGTTCCGTGTCACCCGGACGGGACCGACCACGAATGGCCTGTTTGTCTCTTTCGAGGTGGGCGGCTCGGCCTGGGAAGGGGCCGATTACGCAGCCATTGGCACCAATGTTTTGATTCCGATTGGGGCGGCCTTTGCTGAGATCGACATCACTCCGATTCAGGACAATTTCTACGAGCACGGCGACGTGAGCGGTGATGACGCGGTGATCCTCGGCTTGTTGCCCGGAACGAATTATCTCGTGGGTAATCCCCGCAGCGGCCGGGTCACCATTGGGGAAGATGACGCTGGCAAGCTGCCGGGAGTGGGTTTCATGCTGCGCAACTCCATCGTCCGCGAGGATGGCGGCTCCGTGACGCTCTGGCTGAAGGTCAGCGCCAATCCCGCCACCAACAAGCCCATCGTGATCGAATACCGGGTCACCGCTCCCAGCAGCGCGGTGCCCAACGTGAACTACACCCCCATCATGGGCGTGACCGGCTTCGTGAGTTTCACCCACTTCTTCCCGCCCGATCCGAAGCCGCAATTCTCCGATCCAGAAGATGGTTTGCGCTCCATCAGCATTCCCATCCTGAATGATATGGTGGCTGGCGGTAACAAAACGCTCACCCTCACGCTCTCTGATCCCAGGCGTTTCACGACGAACGTGTTGATGAACACCAACACGATGCCGCCGACGATGTTCACGAACATCGCGGCCATCCCCACCAACGCGTTCCTCTCCGATTCAAGAACGCACACCATCACCATCGTCGATGTGGGCGCCACCTCGGTCAGCATCAGCGCGCTCACGCCGCTGGCCTATGAATTCGGACCGCAGAACGGGCAGTTGCGGGTCACCCGCACGGGGCCGACCAACGCGGCACTGGCTGTGTCATTCTCCGTGGGTGGGACGGCGACTAGCGGCAACGACTACGTGGCTTTGGGCACGAATGGCGTCATTACCATTCCGGCGGGCACCAACTCGGTCATCGTGAACGTTATTCCACTCGATGATCCGGAGGAGGAAGTTGCTGAATCCCTGATCGTCACCCTGCTGCCCAGGCCCGGCTACACCGTGGCCGGTGGCAGGGCCTCCATGATCCTCGTCTCCGATGATGGCACGCTCCAGTTCTCCTCGGCCAGTTACCATGTCGATGAGAACGCCGGGCCTGCCGTCATCACCGTGCTGCGCACCGGCGGCACCAACGTCGCGACCACCGTCGATTACCGAATCCTCCCGGGCACGGCGACGAGTGGTTCTGATTATCTTGGCACCAACGGGACGCTTAGTTTCGCG
>Ga0163144_10006344_pt1 | contig 26092 bp, 25 predicted proteins | sample OliLak19BULKMAT1_FD_123175 | JGI IMG/M metagenome (GOLD analysis project Ga0163144, IMG submission 123175) | Freshwater microbial mat bacterial communities from Lake Vanda, McMurdo Dry Valleys, Antarctica - Oligotrophic Lake LV.19.BULKMAT1 | ecosystem: Environmental > Aquatic > Freshwater >...
CGCCGGGCCTGAGGAAAGGACACTTGGCGCCGATGGCCATCGGCCGGGTGGCGATGGCGATGCCGAACATGCCGGTGCGCTCACAGCGCGCGATGATGGAAAAAGTCATTCCGTAATCCTCGTATCAAAAAAATCCTGGCGGCAAAAACCGAATACATCAATTGATCTTGACGTTCGCCTTCTTCACCACCTCGGCCCACTTGGGCACTTCCTTGCGAACGAAGGCCTGGAATTCCGCCGGGCCCATGCCGGAGACGTCCGTGCCCATCGCGTTGAAGCGGCCGCGCAGGTCCGGCGTGTTGAGCGCCTTGCCGATCTCCTCGTGCAGCTTCGCGATCACCGGCGCGGGCGTGCCGGCCGGGGCGAACACACCGAACCACACGCTCGCTTCATAACCCGGCACGCCGGCTTCCGCCACCGTCGGCACGTCCGGCAGGATGGGCGTCCGCTTCGCGGGCGTGACCGCCAGCGCCCGCAGCTTGCCGCCCTGGATGTGCGGCACCAGCGTGGTGACGTTGTCGAAGGAGAGCTGCACCTGTCCCGCGATCAGGTCCACCATCGCGGGCGCGGTGCCCTTGTACGGCACATGGACCATGTCCACGCCGGCCATGACCTTGAACAATTCGCCGGACAGGTGCTGCGAGGTGCCGTTGCCGGCCGACGCGAAGTTGAGCTGGCCGGGCTTCGCTTTCGCCAGCGCGATCAGCTCTTTCACGTTTTTTACCGGCAACGAGGGATATACAACCAGCACGTTGGGCACGGTGCCCACCAGCGTGATCGCCACGAAGTCGCGCAGCGGATCGTACGGCAGCTGCGGGTAAAGGCTGGGCGCGATCGCGTGCGTGGGCGAGCTGCCCATCACCAGCGTGTAGCCGTCGGCGGGGGCTTTCGCCGCGACATCGGAACCGATGGTGCCCGCTGCACCCGGCCGGTTGTCCACGATCACCGGCTGGCCGAAGCCGTCGGCGAGCTTGCGGCCGATGTCGCGCGAAAACACGTCGTTGGCACCCCCCGGCGGCCACGGACTGATCCAGCGGATGGGCTTGGCCGGATAGGCCTGCCCCGGACCGGCGGCCTGCAATCCGCCGCACAGGGACAGTCCGCCCAACACGCCCGCCGTCATTGTCCGCATCCGAAAGGGAAAGGGAAAGGTCTTCATCGCGCATCTCCAGAAGTTGCGCCAGAGACTAGCAGCAAGCCGAGGGACGCGGCAATCCATCGCCACCACCGGTTGGGCTAGAACTCCTCCCAGCGTGCGTTCGACACGCCACCCGCAAAGGAGGAAGCGATGGCCCTGCAGTTGCGCCCCCTGTCCTACGCGCTCGGCGCGGAAGTGCTCGGCGTGAATGTCGCCAAGCCCACGAGCGAGGGCGAGTTCGGCGGGATCTACCGCGCGTTTCCTCGACCACGGCATCCTGCTGCTGCGCAATCAGAAGATCACCCGCGAGCAGCATATCGAGTTCAGCCGCCGCTTCGGCGAGCTGGACAAGCACGACGCGCTGCCGAGCGACCGCCATACCGAGCATCCCGAACTGCTGATAGTGACCAACGCGTCCAAGACCGACGGCAAACCCGGCGACGGCAAGTACACCGGTCACCTGTGGCATTCGGACATGTCCTTCACGCTGATTCCGTCCCTCGGCTCGCTGCTGCGCGCGATCGAACTGCCGCCGGTCGGCGGTGACACGCTGTTCGCCAACATGGTCAAGGCCTACGACGCGCTCTCCGACGGCATGCAGAAGCTCATCGCCGACCTCCACGGCATCCACGCCGGCAAGCGCAAGATCGCAGACCTGACTTCCGCCCGCATCGCCGAAGGCGAGCGCCTCAATCCCCCCGTGGCGCAGCCCGTCGTGCGCACCCATCCGGAAACCGGCCGCAAGGCGCTCTATATCGGCGAGAAGGTGAAATGCTTCGACGGCATGACCGAGGAGGAAAGCCGGCCGATCATCGAATACCTGGTCCGCCACGCCACCAAGCCGCAGTTCGTCTACCGCCACCAGTGGCAGCCTGACGACATCGTCATCTGGGACAACCGCTGCACCATGCACCAGGCGCTTGGCGACTACGACGACCAGTACCTGCGCCACCTTGAACGCACCACCGTGCTCGGCACGCCTTCGGGCACCCTCGTTCAATAATCATTGCGGCGGCGCCAGACCGCCCTCAGGAGGAGTCATCATGTCCCGTCTGTATGCTGGCCTTGCCGCGCTCGTCTTCTGTGCCGGCGCCTGGGGCCAGGAGTATCCCGCGCGCCCCATCCGCATCCTCGTGCCCTTCGCGCCGGGCGGCGCCACCGATGTGCTCGCCCGCTATGTCGCCCAGCACTACGAGCAGACGTGGAACCAGCAGGTGGTGGTGGACAACCGGCCCGGCGCCAACGGCATCATCGCCGCCGAAATGACGGTGAAGGCCGCGCCCGACGGCCATACCCTGCTGTTCGTCGCCATCGGCCACGCCATCAATTCGCTGATCTACAAGAAATTGCCTTACGACACGCAAAACGACTTCACGCCGATCAGCCTCGCCGCGCTCTACTCGCAGATGCTGCTCACCCACCCTGCAGTCCCCGCCGCGAACGTGAAGGAACTGATCGCACTGGCGAAGACCAAGCGCCTCAACTACGCCTCGGGCGGCGTCGGCTCCTCACAGCACCTCGCCGGCGCGCTGTTCGCCTACATGGCGAAAGTGGAGATGAGTCACGTGCCGTACAAGGGCGGCGCGCCCGCACTCGTCGACGTGATGGCCGGCAATGTCGATTTCATCCTCACGCAGCCGACCAACGTCGGCGTCATCAAGGCCGGCAAGCTGAAGGCGCTGGCCGTCAGCGCACCCAAGCGCAGCACTTCCTGGCCGGAGGTGCCGACCATTTCCGAAGCCGGGCTGCCGGGTTATGAATCGCAGGCTTGGTACGGGATGGTAGGCCCCAAGGGCCTGCCGCCGGCCGTGCTGAAGAAGCTCAACGACGAGATGGCGAAAGCGATCCGCACCAGGGAACTGCGCGAAATGCTTGCCGCACAGGGCGGCGACCCGACCACCAGCACGCCCGCCGAATTTGCCGCTTTCATCAAGGCCGAGATCAACCGCTACACGGCGGTTGTGCGCGAAGCGGGCATCACCGCGGAATAAATACGCCCGCCGCGCTGTTTTGCAGAGAAGAAGCCGGAATCGGCCAAACAGGGTAGATTGCATTCCCTCGACACCAGCCGGAAACGGCGTGCCGGCCCCATACATCCACAAGGAGTTCACCGCATGAATACGCAATTGAGGTTGGGAGCATCGACCGGAGCGATCGCCGCCCTGGTGTTGGCATTCGCGGGCTGCGCGAGCATGGGTAGCGGCGATGTCAGAGTCGCACTGGCCGGGGACCAGGAAGTGCCGCCGGTCAAGACTTCAGCCACCGGTACCGCGACGATCAAGGTCGGCGAAGACAAATCCGTGAGCGTCACGGTCAAGACCGTCGGTCTGGCCGCCATCGCCGCGCACATCCACTCCGGCGCCGCCGGAACGAACGGCCCGGTGATCGTTCCCTTCACGAAAGTGGATGACAACACCTGGACCGCCGCGCCGGGCGCCAAGTTCACCGACGCGCAATACGAGCTGTACAAGGCGGGCAACACTTACGTTAACGTGCACAGCGCTGCCAACAAGGGCGGCGAGATCCGCGGACAGATCAGGCCCTAGCCCCTCGCTACGGCTGCACCGCCGATCCCCGGCCCTGCGGAAGCAGCGCCGGGGATTTTCCTGTACGGGCCAGGCTGCTTGGTATCATCAAGCCCCCTCCCTTTCCAAGAACTCCCGGACCCATGGCCTCACAGCATCTCCGCACGCCGCGTCTGTTCCTTGCGCTGCTGGTCTCCGTGCTCTCCACCGCTGCCCTCGCACAGACCACCCCCACGAAACCCGTCCGCGTGGTGATTCCCTTCCCGCCCGGCGGCGCAATCGACTGGACCGCACGGATCGTGACCGCCAGGATGGGTGATCAGATGGGCGTCCAGTTCGTGATCGACAACCGCCCCGGCGCCGGCGGCAGCATCGCGGCGGAACTGGTATCCAAAGCGCCGCCCGACGGCTACACGCTGATGCAGGGCACCGCCTCCAACGCCATCACCACGGCCATGAATCCGAAGGCGCCCGATTTCGGCAAAGAGTTCTCACCCGTGGTGCTCCTGGGCTCGTCGATCTTCATCCTCGTCACGCATCCCTCGGTACCGGTGAAAACTCTCAAGGAACTCATCGTGTTTGCGAAGGCCCGCCCCGGCCAGCTCGAGTATGCGTCCGCCGGCAACGGCACCTCGAACCACCTCACAATGGAGTTGTTCAAATCGATGGCCGGTCTCGACATCGTCCATGTCCCCTACAAGGGCGGCGCGCCGGCCATGCTCGACCAGATCGCCGGCCGCGTGGCGCTCGGCTTCTCCAACACCACCGTGTCCGCGCCGCACATCAAGAGCGGGCGGCTCAACGCGCTCGGCATCTCCGGGAGCAAACGTTCGACCGTCGTGCCCGACATCCCCACGCTCGCTGAAGCCGGCGTCAAAGGCTTCGACGCCATCACCTGGTATGGGTTGGTCGCACCGGCCGGCACCCCGGCTCCCGTGATCGACCGGCTCAATGCCGAGGCCAATCGCGCGCTGAAACTGCCCGACGTGCGCGAGAAGTACGCCGCGGACGGCATCGACGTGGGCGGCGGCACGCCACAGGAATTCGGCACCCTGATCCGCGCCGACATCGCCAAGTGGGCCAAGGTGATCAAGACCGCCGGCATCAAGCCCGAGTAACCGCGCGTGAATGCTCCCGCCTACAGCCGCGCGTTTTGCGAACCGCAGTACAACCAGCGGCTGAACGTTCCCGATCGCCCCGCCAGCCTGGCGCGTCGGCAGGAACTGTCCGAGCGGGTGCGCCGCAGCCTGCGCAGCACGCTGGAGGTGCCGTACGGGGACTCCGATAAGGAACGCCTCGACATCTACCCGGCTGCCGGCGAGCGCTGCCCGGTGATGATCTTCATCCACGGCGGTTACTGGCAGCGCTACGACAAGGCGGACGTCGCCTTCCTCGCCGAGCCCTTCGTGAAAGCCGGCACCACGCTGGTCAGCATCAACTACAACCTGTGCCCGGCAGTGACGCTCGACAAGATCGTGGCGGAAGCGCGCGCCGCCTGCGCGTGGGTCTGGCGCCATATCGCCGCCCACGGCGGCGACCCGGACCGCGTCTATGTGTCCGGCAACTCGGCCGGCGCCCACCTGACGGCGATGATGATGGCGACGGACTGGCCCGCGCTCGATCCCTTGCTACCGCGCGACCTGCTGAAGGGCGGGCTTGCGATCAGCGGCATCTACGACCTCGAACCGCTGCTCCACACCAGCATCAACGATACCGTCGGGCTCGATGCGGACGCCGCGCGGCGCAACAGCCCGCTCTTCCTGCAACCGCCGACTGCGGCCCCCGTCGTGATCGCCGTCGGCGCACTCGAAAGCCCGGAGTTCCAGCGCCAGACGCAGCTGCTCGCGGACACCTGGAAGACCGTGCCCACGCGCACGCTGGTCGTGGCCGACTGTCACCACTTCAATATCCTGCTTGGCATGGCCGAACCGGGTAATCCGCTGATGAATGCCGCGCAAACACTGATGAGAGCTTCACGATGAATCGCCCTCCCGCCGGCCTCGCGCTGGCACTCGGCCTCGCCACCGCACTGCCGTCGCACGCGCAATCGTATCCATCGAAGCCGGTGCGGGTATACGTCGGCTTTCCGTCCGGCGGTCCGTCCGACATCCTCGGCCGGCTGGTCGCGCAAAAGCTCGGCGAAGCAACCGGCCAGCAGTTCCTGGTCGACAACCGCAGCGGCGCCAGCGGCATGATCGCCGCCGAGCTGACGGTGAAGGCGCCGCCGGACGGCTACACCCTGCTGGTGGTGCCGGCCACGCATTCCGTCAACCCGAGCCTGTACAAAAAAATCGCCTTCGACACACAGAAGGATTTCACTGCGGTCAGCCTCATTGCCGAAGGCCCCTTCATCCTCGTCGTGCACCCCAGCCTGCCCGCGAAGAGCGTGCAGGAACTGATCGCGCTCGCGCGCCGTAATCCCGGTCAACTCAATTACGCCTCGGCCGGCATCGGCGGACTGCCGCACCTCGCGGGAGAACTGTTCAAGACGACGACCGGCATCCGCATGAATCACATCCCTTACAAGGGCGCGGCGCCGGCCACCGTGGACCTGGTGGCCGGCCATGTGACCATCATGTTCAACAACATGCTGTCGGCGCTGCCGCAGGTCAAAGGCGGGCGGCTGCGCGCGCTGGCGGTCACCACCGGCAAGCGCTCAGCCGCCGTGCCGGGAATCCCGACCATCGCCGAATCCGGCGTCAAGGACTACGAGGTTTCGGGCTGGTACGGGGTGCTCGCACCGGCGGGGCTGAACGCGGAAGCGCTGAGCCGGCTCAACACGGAAACCAACCGCGCGATGCGACAACCGGACGTGATCAAGCGCTTGTCAGCGGAAGGCGTGGACGCCGTTGCCTCGACGCCGGAAGAGTTCGCGGCGCGGATCCGGCGGGAAATCGAGAAGTGGGGCGCGGTGGTCCGGGCGTCCGGCGCCACGGCGGAATAAGCGCGCAAGGAGAAATATCATCGGGCCGGAATTCTTGAATCCGGACCCAAAAAGAGGTCGCTTCCCGGGCGCATCAGGCACTGGCTTCGGGCTGAAGCCAGCGCACAACAGCACCACCGCGTCTGCAACCGGCCGGGAACAGGTTGATCAAGAACCCCGGCCCGATGACATTTCCACTGCGCCGACGCAAATCAATTTACGCCTGCGCACCGCCATGGGTACCACCGTTCGTCGCCTCGCCACGGGCGCATGCGCGCGCGACATTCCCGACACGGAAGCTGAAGATTCAAATGGCTGGAACACGCATTTCGACGGCGTGTGAGCGTCATGCGCCAAGTCCGCGAAAACTAACAGACCCCTGCGGGAACAACCGGAGAAAGCACTGGCGGCCGGCGGCCGCGGGCAGCGCTACTTCTTCTTTTTGCGGTCGGCCAGGATTTTCTGGTAGCAGTCCGAGCAGACGGCGCGCTTGTTCTTCAAACCCGGCAAAAACTTGAAGCTGTCCCGCGGCTTGGAATGCTGGCCGTGGTAGCAATAGCGCAGGGGGCTGGGCGTGGCCGCCGTGGGGGCGGCCGGGGTGGGGGCGGTGGGAGTGGGTTGCGGCTTCGTCATCCCCGGAGCATAACGCGGATTGCGGCTTCGTTCAGCCCCCCTCGAAAACGACGGGGCCCGGCAGTGCCTGGCCCCGTCTAGAACGTCCGGGCCGCGACGGACGCGGCACGGTGGTCCGGCTTTGCTAGCGCACCGCGAAACAGTAAAACAGGCCCGCGCCGCCCGTGCTGATGAGGGCAGCCTGGCTGCAGCCGCCGCGCGACGCGTGCGACGCCCCCCAGGACCGCGCCACGTCATCCTCGGTCAGCCCGGTCCGGTCGCTGTGGCCGACCATCACCGCACCCTCCGTGCCGCTTTTCGTATAGTTGCCGCAGGTCATGTCGGGCGTCGCCGGAAACGCCCGGCCGTCCACGGTCGAGCCGGTCAGCACGTCGTGCGTGTTGGGCGTGTCGCCGCGGCCGTTGACGACGGCCCCCTTCTCGGTCAGCGCGGTCTGCTTGGTGAGGTTGTTGGCGCCGTGCAGCTCGTCCATGTTGTAGGCCACGACGATGCCTTTCGCGTTCTGCCACGGACCCGAGCCGATGCGGTCGCGCGCGTTGAAGCCCCCCGCACCGCTGGTGCTGAGGTACGCGCGCCAGGTTTTGCCACCCGCGCCAGCCGCCTGCGCCAGCGTCTGACAATGCTTGTCGGCCCCGGCCAGGCCGCCCAGGTCCGCGCCCTTGCCGCTGCCGACGCTGGTGACGAAAAAGCTCATGTCGCTCTGCGGAGAGCTCTTGGACGCGCAGGCGGCAACGCCCAGCGCGGCGACGACGCCCAGCGCGACCAATGAAATCTTCTTGTTTAAAACCATGAAACACCCCCCTTGGATGATGGAAACAGTACCTAAAACAGTCGAAAGATACCGCGAAACCGCGCGCTTCACCCGTCACCAGCGGAGGCGGCGATTTATTCCGGCTATCATCGCTCCATTCCTGGACTGACAGCGGCAACGACAACCGGCCATGGTGCGATCCGACGACGGTTTCTCGATGATGGAAATGATGGTGGTGCTCGCCATCATCGCGATCCTGGCGCTGCTGGCCGCGCCGAACCTGACGGACCAGATCGTGCGCGACCAGATCAAGCAAGCGCTGCCGCTGGCCGAGGTTGCGAAGAAACCTGTCGAACTGTCCTGGGTGGCCGCCCAGGCCCTTCCCGTGGACAACGTCGCGGCCGGGCTGCCGGCCGCGGACAAGATCGTCAACAATTACATCCGGGCGGTGGAAGTGCAGGACGGGGCGTTGCACGTGACGTTCGGCAACCGCGCCAACGCCCAGCTCAAGGACAAGGTGCTCACCCTGCGGCCGGCGGTCGTCGACGACGCGCCGATCGTGCCCATCACCTGGGTCTGCGGTTACGCCGAGCCGCCCGAGAAAATGGCCGTGAAGGGCGACAACAAAACCAGCATTCCCGCGAACTTTCTGCCCTTCAACTGCCGCGCGCGCCTGGCAAAAAAATAACCGCCGTGAATGAGCGTGCGGGCTCGAAACCCGCACGCTCAACACGAACGGATGCGGGGGGGATGCTTGTCGCATTACGGTTTCATGCGATCACTCCGCCACGATCTTGCGCGCTGTGGCCACCTTTTTCCATTGCTCGAGTTCCTGCTGCACACGGGCGGCAAACGCCGCCGGCGTCATCGCGACCGGCAGCATGGCGTCCGGCTCGAAAATAGCTTTCAGCTCGGGCGAGGTGGCGAGTTCCGTAATTTCGCGATTGAGGCGCTCGACGAGGCGCGGCGGCGTACCGGCCGGCGCGAAGACGCCGACCCAGGTCTCGCTCGAGAAACCCGGCAGCGTGGCGTTGAGCGGCGGCACGTCGGGGAACGACGGATGCGGCTGTTGCGAGGTCATTGCGATCAGGCGCACCTTGCCCGACTTCAGAAACGGCGACATCGTGCTGAAACTCGAGTTCATGACCTGAATCTGGCCGCCGGCGAGGTCGATGGCGGCATTCGCGGCCCCCTTGTAGGGCACGTGCCGCATCTCCACGCCGGCGGCCGCGCTCCACCTCTCGGTCACCATGTGGCCGATCGAACCCACCCCGGCCGACCCGAACGTGATGTCGCCCGGCTTCGCGCGCGCGGCGGCGAACAGTTCGGCCGCGGACTTGAACGGCGAGGCCGCGGACACCGCGAGCACCGAGGGGTTCTGGCCGATGGTGGCGACCGGCGCGAAAGCAGTGAGCACGTCGTAGGGCAGCCGCGGGGTGATCGCCGCAACCGTGACGAAGGTGGAGGACGTCAGCAGCAGCACCGATCCGTCGCGCGGCGCCTTCGCCACGAAATCGGAGCCGATGGCGCCCGCGGCCCCGGGACGGTTATCGACGATCACGGAGGTATCGAGACGCCTGCCGAGCGGCCCCGCGAGGGTGCGGGCAATCGCGTCATTGTTCGCGCCCGGGGAAAACGGCACCACGATCCGGATCAGCTTCGGCACCGCGTCCTGCGCCATCACACCGGGCGCTGGGCCCGCGAGCGCGCCGGCGCACAGCGCTAGGGTGGCAAGGGTTCGCATCCGTTTTTTCTCCGCACTTTAAGTACTAATGACAGCGTCACTACAGCGTAGCGCGGTTTGCCGATCTTGTCGGCCACGCTCGTTTGACTGCATAAGTTTCACATACTATCATACATGAAATTTTTGTTTCATTTTGGATCAATGCCCCCATGCGCGTTGCATCGCCGCTGCTGGACCGTCTCACGGACGGGACCAGGAACTACTCGAAAAACCATCGGGTGCTGGCCAAACACATCCTCGACCACTACCAGAGCGTCGCCTTCTCCACGGTCAAGCAGTTGTCGCAGCAGGCGGGCGTGAGCGAAGCCACCATCGTCCGCTTCGCGAAGGCGCTGGATTTCAGCGGCTATCCGGGCCTGCAACAGGAGATCCGGCGGATGGTCCGTGCCGACCTCAAGGGAACCGAGCGCTTCGCCCTCACGGCGCAACGCCGACCGGCGGTCGCGGAGGATGCCGGGCCGCTCGACACCATCATCGACAAGGAACTGGAGAACATCAACGGCCTGCGCGAAACGCTCGACCGCAAGGCCCTCGCGCGCGCGGTCAAGCTGCTGCACGGGGCATCGGCGGTGGCCATCGTCGGCACGCGCAGCTCGGCCCCGCTCGCCCATCATCTGTGGTTCGGCCTCGACAAGATCGGCATTCCCGCCGCCCGCTTCCTCAGCGTAACGCCGGAGACCTACGGGCACCTCGACCGGCTCGACCGCAAAGCCTGCATCGTCATCATCGGCTTCCCGCGCTACCTGCGCGAGCTTGTCGATTGCCTGCGCTTCGCCCGGAAGCGGTCGCTGAAGACCCTGACCCTCACGGACAGCCCTTTTTCCCCGCTCGCGGGGGACGTTTCCCTGCGCACGCCGGCCGAGTCCGCCTCGACCTTCGCCGCCCATTGCGCCCCGCTCATCCTCATCAACGGCCTGCTGCACGCGCTCAGTCTGCTCGACCCGCCGCGCACGCTCGCCGCGCTCAACCGCTTTGAAGCCCTTGCCGAACAGCAAGCGTATTTCGTCGAAGCCTAGGACCTTTCCATGCCCCCCCAACAGAACCTCCGCATCCTCATATCCACCGGACACCTCGGCACCTCGCCGTCCGCGCCCGACAGCTTTCACGCGGGAATGGCCACCAACCCCGATGTCGTCGTGGCCGACGGCGGCAGTTCCGACCCGGGCCCGGTTTACCTCGGGGAAAACATCGGCATGGGGCACTTCGCGCGCGAGGAACTGGAACTGTTCCTGACCGCCACTCGCAAACAGGGCATCCCGCTCATCATCGGTTCCGCGCGCGACGCGGGCACCAATGCCGGGGTCGACGAGTTCGTGCGCATCATCCAGGAACTCGCCATCGAGCACCGCATCCCCAAATTCAAGCTTGGCTACTTCTACTCGGAGGTACCAAAGGAATATCTCCACCGCAAGTTCGCCGCGGGCGAAACCTTCATGGGCCTCGGCGGTTTTCCCGGGCTGACGGTGGCGGAAATGGAACAGGCGACCCGCGTGGTCGCCGTCGCCGGGGTGCACCCCTTCCTCAAGCTGCTGGAGGCGGGCGCCGACGTCATCATCGCCGGCCGCTGCGGCGACATCAATTTCACTGCGGCACCCTGCATCCACGCGGGGTTTCCCGAGGCGCTCGCCTACCACATGGGCAAGATGATCGAGTGCGCGTCGCTGGTGGCGGAGCCCTACATGGGCAAGGAAACCGTGATCGGCACGATCACGCAGAACGACATCCGGATCACGCCCTATCACCCTGACCAGCGCTGCACGGTGGCCTCCGCCGCGGGGCACTCGATGTACGAACGCGAGAATCCCTATTACGAATACACGCTGGGCGGCATGCTCGACATGCGCCACTGCACCTACGCCCAGCACGACGAACGCACCTGCCGCATTGCCGGCGCGCAATGGGTGCCTGCCCAGGACCTGCGGGTGAAGCTGGAAGGCGCGAAGAAGGTCGGCGAGCGCTACATGGGCTTTGTCGGTATCCGCGACCCGCACATCGTGCGCAACGTGGAGCAGGCGCTGGAATGGTGCCGCACGAGCGTGGCGAAGCGTTTCGGCAAGGAACGCTACGAACTGTACCTGCACGTGTTCGGCAAGAACGGCGTGCTGAAGGAACTGGAACCGGTGAAGGAGTCGAAAGCGCACGAACTCGGCATCGTGGTCGAGGTGCTGGGCGACACCCCGGCCCTGACGGAAAAGATCACCGATTTCGCCGTGCGCACCTTCTTCTTCGCCCGTATCCCGGGCGTCAAGGGCACCGCAGGCACCGCCGCCACCACCAAGCTGCCGATGCGCGCGACCCCGGGCTACGTGTGGAACGTGAACCACACCATGCCGGTCGCCGATCCATTGGAACTCTTCCCCACCCACCTGACCGAAGCCGGCGTATAGGAACCGACACCATGGCCGCCATCAAGCTTGGAGAACTCGCCACCACCGTCCGCAGCAAGAACGCGGGCGTCAACCAGGTCACCTTCGACATCATCTTCCGCACGCCGCAGGACTACGAGCGCGCGCGCAACAGCGGTGCGTTGTCGCGAGCGGCCGTGGCCCGGCTCTACAACGTGCCACCCGAGCGCATTTCGGACTTCGTGGAATTCGACGTGGCCAACGCAATCAAGTTCACGCTCTACCGCAGCCAGCCCGGCGGCAGTCCGGGCGACTGGGACATGCTGGGCTGCCAGCAGTACGGGCCGTTACTGGAGGTGGTGATTCCCTGAAGCGCGCCCGGGCCGGGGCCGCCGGCAGCCCCGGGCACTACCACGCCAGCGCCGGCAACTGCCTGAATACCGACCGCGTGCCTTCGCTCCATTCGCGGCTGAGCGACACGAAGTACGGATCGCCCTGGTCGAAACGGCGGCGCATCTTCACCTCCAGGCTGTCCCGTTCGTAGCAGATCAGGTCGATGGGCATGCCGACCGACAGGTTGCTGCGCATCGTCGAGTCGAAGGACACCAGCACGCACTTGGTGGCGTCCGCGAGACTGGTGGCGGGCGTGATGACGCGGTCGATGATGGGTTTGCCGTACTTGGTCTCGCCGGTCTGGATGAAGGGCGTCTCAAGCCCGGCCTCGATGAAATTGCCGACCGCGTAGATCCTGAACAGGCGTACCGGTTCGCCGCTGATCTGCCCGCCGAGGATGAACGACGCGTTGAACGTGAGGTCGCTTTGCTCGAGGTAAACGCCGTCACGGCGCTCGATGGCGCGCATGGCGTCGGAGACGATGACGGCGACGTCGAACATCGTGCGGGCCGTCCACAGGTTCGGTGTGCCGTCGCCGGCCGCCGCGCGCTGCCGCAGCACCCCGATCACCGCCTGCGTCCCGGCCAGGTTGCCCGAGCTCAACAGCACGATGACGCGGTCGCCCGTACGGTCGAACACCGTCATCTTGCAGAACTTCGCGAAGTTGTCGACGCCCGCGTTGGTGCGGGAGTCGGACGCGAAGATGATGCCGGCATCCAGCAGGATGCCCACGCAATACGTCATGGCCTGGCCCGGTCAACAAGGAACTTGCGGTGGATCAGGGCTTGGAAAGTCCCAGAATGTGACGGGGATCGCCCGGGGGAATGTCCGACAACAGGCGGTCCAGTTCCCGCTTGACCACCGCGTAGCATTCGCACGAGAGGCTCTCGAGGCCGGGCCGCTCGATGACGGCGATGTGCCCGCGGCGGTAGCGGATGAAACCCGCCTCCTGCAGGCGGCCGGCGGCCGCCGTGATGCCCTCCCGGCGCACGCCCAGCATGCTGGCGACCAATTCCTGCGTCATGACCAGTTGCCCGGAAGGAATGCGGTCGAGGGTCGTCAGCAGCCAACGGCACAACTGCTGCTCGACGGAATGGTGCCGGTTGCAGACGGCGGTTTGCGTCATCTGCGTCATCAGTGCCTGGGTGTAGCGCAGCAGCAGCCGCAGCAAAGGGCCGGCGCGTTCGAATTCCTGCTGCAGATGGCGGCGATCCAGCCGGTACGCGTAGCCCGCGGTCTGCACCATGGCCGAGCTGGGCGTCGTATCGCCGCCGAGGAACAGCGCGATGCCGATGACGCCCTCATTGCCCACGCCCGCGATCTCCGCCGAGGCGCCGGACTCGGTGACGTAATGCAGCGACACGATGGCCGTGGTGGGGAAATAGGCGTGCTGCAACTGGCCGCCGGGTTCGTAGAGGATTTCCCCGAGCCGCAGCGGGATCAGCTCCAGTTGCGCAGCCAGCCGCCCGAACTCGGCCTTGGGCAGAGCGGCGAGCAGGTGGTTTTGCTCCGGACTATGCAGGGAGGGCATCGGCAGCGGTCACGTTCTATTGCCGGGCGGTGATTTCCACACCGATTCCGCGGTAGCCGACGAACCGGCTGGACTGGTCGAACATCGGTTCCCCGCTCACCTGAAATCGTTGCTGGGAGCCATCGGCGTTGACGCGGCTGAAGATGAAATCCAGAAACGGCTGCCGGGCGGCAATGGTGGCCTGCAGCGACGCCCGCTCCGCGGCGTTCCAGCCATCCGCCATCGCACGGCTGCCATCCTCCACCAGGGCATCGACGCGCAAGCCGAGCATTTCCAGGACCGGGCCGGAAACCTTGCTGAATTTGCCGTGCTCGTCCTGTTCCCAGTACCAGTCCGACGCCAGTTCGGTCAGGCTGCGGTAGCGGGCCTCGCTCTCGCGCAGCTCCGCGGTGCGTTCCTGCACCGCCAGCTCCAGCTTGTGGTTGTAATGTTCGATTTTTTTGTACAGCAGGCGCACTTCCAGCATGTTGCGGATGCGCGTCTTGACCTCCACGACATCGAAGGGCTTGCTGATGAAATCCCGCGCCCCCGCCTGCAGCGCGCGCAGCTTGTGGCCCGGCTGGGCGGTGATGACGAGCACCGGCAGGTAAGCATCCGCATCGTTGGTCTTGAGGCTCTCCATCACTTGGAAACCGTCCATGCCGGGCATCTGCAGGTCGAGCAGGATCAGGTCGAAGTGGGTCTTGCGATGCAGCGCGCAGACTTCCTCCGGGTTCGTGGTGGACGCAACGAAGGTGTAGCCGGCGTCCGCCAGTATCCGTTCGAGCAGAGTGACGTTGGCCTCCTGATCGTCGACGATCAGCACGCTGGCGTTGAGGATTTCCTGCTCGGCGAGCTTCATGCGGGTTCCTTTCCGGCCGTCCGGTCCAATGCCTTCTGCGAAAACAGCAGCGCCACATCCAGCGCATCCATGAATTCGGTGACCATGATGGGCTTGGTCAGATAGTTGAAGAAGCCGGCCTCGAGCCCCTTCTCGATGTCGCGGGGGATCGCATTGGCGCTGAGCGCGATGATGGGGATGTGCGCCGTCAACGGGTCGGCGCGGATGATCTTCATCGCCTCGATGCCGCTGATGCCCGGCAGGTTGATGTCCATCAGGATCACTTCCGGCAGGTAGGCGCGCGCGTATTCGACGCCGATGCTGCCGTCCACCGCAGAGAGCAGCCGCAGGTCGGCGCGGCGCCCGATCAACTGCTCGACGAGTTCGAGGTTGGCCGGGTTGTCCTCCACGTACAGCAGTGTGCGCAGCGGTGCGCCCGCCGCTACCGGCGGCCGCGCCTGCGCGTCGTGCCCGGCTTCCTGCGCGCTCAGTTGGAGGGCGGCCGTCAGGCCCAGTTCGACCCAGAACACGCTCCCCGTGCCGACGGTGCTGTCCGCGCCGATGGCGCCCCCCATCAGCTCGATCAGTCGCTTGGTCATCACCAGACCGATGCCCGTACCCTCCTCGGCGCTGGCCTCCTTGCCAAGGCGGTTGAACGGCTGGAACAACTGCGCCAACTGCTCCGCCGCCAGTCCCGCACCGGTATCGCGCACGCTGATCCGGATCGCGTTCGAGGCGGCCGGAGTGCACGCCACGGACACCGTGCCGCGCGGCTTGTTGTACTTGATGGCATTGAACAGCAGGTTGATCAGCACCTGCTTGACCCGCGTCCGGTCGCCCTTGACGAAGCACGGAATGTCGAACGGCGGGAAGCTCATGACGATGCCGCGCTTCTGGGCCTGCGGTTCGACCATGGCCCGGCATTCGAGCATGACCTCCGCCAGTGAGACCGGCTCCGCCGACAGCGTCAGTTTGCCCGATTCGATCAGGGCGAGGTCGAGGATTTCGTTGATCAGTTCCAGCAGGTACCAGCCGGCCTTGAGGATCTGTTCGATGTTGCGCTTCTGCGCAGGAGTCGGCGCCGGTGTGCCCGATTCGACGAGCTGGGCGAAGCCGAGGATGGCGTTGAGCGGCGTGCGCAACTCATGGCTCATGCTGGACAGGAAGTCGGATTTCGCCAGATTGGCCTTCTCCGCGGCGACCATGGCCGCGTTGAGTTCCGTTTCGACCCTTTTGCGCACGGAGTTGTCGGTCGCGATCAACAGGTAGCCGATGATGTCGCCGTAGTCGTCCCGCAGCGCCGTAATCGACACGATGGCGGGAAAGCAACTGCCGTCCTTGCAGATGTAAGTCAGCTCGTAGATGTCCTCGATGCCGCGCGAAGCCTTGAACGCCAGCGCCTCGAAGCCCGGCGCGATCGGCGTGGCAAGCTCCAGGCTTAAGGCCTCGGCGCGCGCCATGACTTCCTGCGGGTTGTGGATGTCGCTCGGGCTGATCTTGTTGACGACTTCGACGGCCGTGTAGCCCAGCATGCGCTCGGCGCCGACGTTGAACAGCTGGATGATGCCGTTTTCGTCGGTCGCGATGATCGAGAAGTTGGCGCTCGTCAGAATCGCGTTCTGCAGGGCCCCGGCCTTGAGCAGGGCGTTCAGGCGGGCGACTTCGGCGGTGCTGTGGGTCTCATCCGCGACGAGGGGCGTGTTTCCTGCTGAAGGCACGGCAGCTTTCGGTGAACGATCAGGCAACGGAACGCGCGTCGCGAACGACGGTGTCGATCCGGGGAATATCGGTGAGCAGGCGGTCGTACTCCCGTTTGACCACCGCGTAGCATTCACAGACCGCCTGTTCCAGTCCGGGGCGGTCCAGCACCTCGATGCGGCCGCGGCTGTAGCTGATCAGGCCGGCGCGCTGCAGTTTCCCGGCGGCCTCGGTGACCCCTTCCCGGCGCACACCCAGCATATTGGCGATCAGCTCCTGGGTCATCGTCAGGGAATCCGCGGGCAGGCGGTCGAGGCTCAGGAGCAGCCAGCGGCAGAGTTGCTGCTCGACGGTATGGTGGCGGTTGCAGACCGCCGTCTGCGTCATCTGCGTAATCAGCGCCTGAGTGTAGCGCAGCAGCAGATGCATCACCGGGCCCGCGCGGTTGAATTCCGCCTTCAGCACCTGCGCCTTGAGGCGGTAAGCGTAGCCCGCGCTCTGCACGACGGCACGGCTGGGTGTGGTCTCGCCGCCCATGAACAGAGCGATGCCGAGGATGCCCTCATTGCCGACGATCGCAATTTCGGCCGAGGCGCCGTTTTCCAGCACGTATAGCAGCGACACGATGGACGTGGTCGGAAAGTACACGTGCTGCAGACGGCCGCCCGATTCGTAAAGGGCCGCGCCCAGCGCCATGGGCGCCAGTTCCAGATGGGGTGCCAGGCGATCAAACTCGGCACGTGGCAACGCGGCGAGCAGATGGTTTTGCGTTGGGTGATGGGGAGTGGGCATCGGCGGGCTGCGGCAGGCGATTCCAGTTAGAGGGGGGGGTATAAGAGGGCAGCGAAGAGGGCAGCGGGGCGGGGCGCGCCACATCCCCCTGCGACCTTGCGCGGAAGAATAGTAGGACGGCGCGGATGGGTCTGTGCGCTGACGCACACACGATCAGTACGGGCGATTAAACCGATGCGGCGCTAAGTACGCCAACGCACCGACCGCCACGGGTTCGCACCGTAAATTCCGCTCATGGACGCGTTGGAGGCCACCGCGAAGCGTCATCTCCGGGCAGTTTCGCATGGCATGGCGCCCCTCAAAGACGCCTGCCGTTCCGGGCAAGACCCCGAAGCGGAATCCAACCAAGGAAGCACCCACATGAAAACGATCACCGGTATTTCCATACTGCTTGCCGCCCTCGTCTTGACCACGACCGTGGGTTGCAGCTCGACCCGCACGCAGGAAAGCACGGGCGAATACCTGGACGACACCGCCATCACCTCCAAGGTGAAGGCGGCGATCTTCAATGACGCCAGCCTGAAGTCCGCTGAAATCAATGTCGAGACCTTCAAGGGCCGCGTGCAGTTGAGCGGCTTCGTGAGCTCCCCGGCGAGCGCCAGCCAGGCGGTGACCGTCGCCCGGGGCGTCAGCGGCGTCACCTCCGTCAGCAACGACATGCGCATCAAGTAAAGCAAAGACCGGCCGGGAGTTCGGCAAGGACCATTCGTCTCTACTGCGGTTCAACCCTCACGCTATTCACCAAAGGAATCACCATGCACACATTCAAGCTCAGCACGCTCACCGTCGCGATCACCCTCGCCTTCAGCACCGGCGCGATCGCGGCCACCCTGTCGAAAGCCGACTACAAGAGCCAGAAGGAAAGCATCACGGCCACCTACAAGGCCGACAAAGCCGCCTGTGGCTCGTTTGCCGCCAACGTGAAGGACGTCTGCCTGTCCGAAGCCTCCGGCAAGGAGAAAGTCGCCAAGGCTGACCTCGAGGCCGTCAACACGCCGACGCCAAAAACCCAATATCAGGCGCGCGTGGCCAAGGCGGACGCCGAATACGCGGTCGCCAAGGAAAAGTGCGATGACCAGGCCGGCAACGCCAAGGACGTCTGCGTGAAAGAAGCCAAAGCCGCGGCGACCACCGCCAAAGCCGACGCGAAAGCGCAGATGAAAACCACGGATGCGAACGTGACGGCCGGCGAAAAAACGGCGGATGCGCGCGCCAAGGCGAACAAGGAAACCACTGAAGCCCGCAAGGATGCCACCGCCGACAAGCGGGACGCCGAATACCTCGTAGCCAAGGAAAAGTGCGACGCGTTTGCCAGCGATGCCAAAACCCGCTGCATGACCGAAGCCAAGGCCCGTTACGGCAAGACGTAAGCCGCAAGTTCAGATCCACGGCCCGCCAAGGGCTGCACCGATCGCGCAGGCACCGGGTCTTGATGGATCCCGGACCTGCGCGTTTTTTATGCGCGTCGAGAACAAGGTCGCCCGTGCGCGCTGGATCGCAATGAAACCAGCGCGCCCAGCGCACTGCCGACGCGTGTGCGCCATCGAATGTATGGGTATAAGCTGAAATGCACACGCCGTTTCAAGGCGATCCTGGGCCAGCGCGTTCGAGGTGCATCGTGACACCATCAGCATCCGCGGCAACGGTTCCGCCGCCAACCGATAACAGCCTGCTGGCGGCCCTGCCGGCGGCGGACTATCAGCGCCTGTTGCCGCAACTGGAGTCTGTTGCGCTTCCCCTCGCTTGGTCCGTGTACGAGTCCGGCGACCGCATGACGCACGTGTTTTTTCCCACCGACGGCATCGTCTCCCTGCTCTACGTGATGGAGAACGGCGCGTCGGCCGAAATCGCCATCACGGGCAACGAGGGCCTGGTCGGCATTTCACTGTTCATGGGCGGTGAAAGCACCTCGAGCCGCGCGATCGTGCAAAGCGCCGGCCATGCCTGGCGGCTGCGGGCGACCTTCCTCAAGGGCGAATTCGAGCGCGGCGCGGAACTGCAGCACCTGCTGCTGCGCTACACGCAGGCGCTGCTCACGCAGATGGCGCAGACCGCCGTGTGCAACCGCCACCACTCGGTGGGACAGCAACTATGCCGCTGGCTGCTGCTGAGCCTCGACCGCCTGCCCTCGAACGAACTCCAGATGACGCAGGAACTGATCGCCAACATGTTGGGCGTGCGCCGCGAGGGCGTCACCCAGGCGGCCGGGGCCTTGCAGGAGGCCCGGCTGATCCACTACCGGCGCGGCCACATCACCGTACTGGACCGGCCCAAACTCGAACAGCGGGTGTGCGAGTGCTACGCGGTCGTCAAAAAGGAATCCGACCGGCTGCTGACCTGGAAAAGCGTGCACTGATCGAGAATGTCCAAACCGCATGACGATCGTTTGATTTCATCCGCAGGCTGCTGATGCCCCCTCCCCAGCCCTCCCCCGCGCTTGCGCGCAAGGGAAGGAGCCGGCTGGACCGGATCAATCATTGAAAGCCACGGCGGCCGCACACCACTCACGCCTGCCCGCCCGCCGAGTCGCTTAGTCACCAAAGCTGATGCCGCGCGCCCGCGCCGCCTGCATGAAGGGCGACAGCGGATTGATGTACCGATTCTTGCCGGCGCCGGTCTCGAGCGGGACCAGTTCCACGTTGTCGGCGCACCAGGCCAGCATGGTCCCGTAGCGGCCCGACGCCACGGCATCCGCCGCCATGACGCCGAAGCGGCTCGCCAGGATGCGGTCGAAGGCGACGGGCGCGCCGCCTCGCAGCAGGTGCCCCAGCACGATCGCCCTCGTCTCGCGCCCGGTCAGGGACTCGAGTTCCGCGGCGACGCGATGCGCCACGCCGCCCAGCCGCGCGCGCTCCGGCGAGTGTTCGACGATCCGCGATACCGTGACGTCCCCGCCCACCGGCCGCGCGCCCTCCGAGACCACCACGATCGAATAGCGCCGGCTACGGCGGTGAACGTCGTCCAGTTGCGCGGCGAGGCGCGCCGCCGCATAGGGAATTTCGGGAATGAGGATCGCGTCGGCGTCGCCGGCGAGGCCCGCGAACAGCGCGATCCAGCCGGCGTTGCGGCCCATCACTTCCACGACCAGGATGCGGTGGTGCGATTCCGCGGTGGTATGCAGCCGGTCGATCGCTTCCACCGCGGTGCCCACCGCCGTGAAGAAGCCGATCGTGAGCTCCGTGCCGTTGAGATCGTTGTCGATGGTCTTCGGGATGCCGATGATGCGCACGCCCTTGGCCGCCAGCGCCTGCGCGATGGCCAGTGTGCCGTCGCCGCCAATCACCACCAGCGCTGCGGCCCCGGCCCGCCGCAGGTTTTCGACGGCGGCGTCGGAGCGGTCTTCCAGCACGGTCGCGCCGTCCTTCACCACCGGGACCGCGAACGGCGTATCCACGTTGGAGGAGCCGAGGATGGTGCCGCCGCGGGCGAAGATGCCGGCCGTGCGATCGAGATCGAGCGGCACGAACCGGTTCTCGGTGAGGCCCTTGAAGCCGTCGCGGACGCCAATCACCTCGATGCCGTGCCGGAGCACGCAGGCCTGCACGAGGGCGCGCAGCGCCGCGTTGAGGCCCGGGCAGTCGCCGCCGCCGGTGAGTACTGCGATTTTTCCCGTGTCTGGCATGTCCGCTCCCGCCCAGTCTACCGCCTCAGCGGGCCGCGAGCGCTGCGTCCGCCACGGGCTGGCGTTCCACGGTGCCCGGGTTCATCGCTGACGAGGAAAACCAGAAATGGTTGCGCCCGTTCTGCTTCGCCTTATACATCGCCGTGTCCGCGGACTTGATCAGGGTTTCCGCATCGGTCCCGTCGAGCGGATAGATCGCGATACCGATGCTCGCGGTGACGACCAGCGCCTCCCCGCCGACCGCATGCGACGCCGTCACGGCCGCCATGATCTTCTCCGCGCTGCGCGCGGCATGTTCCGCGTGCGCGATTTCGGACAGCAGCACCACGAACTCGTCGCCGCCCTTGCGGCTGACCGTGTCCGAACCGCGCACGCATTCCTGCAGACGCTGCGCGATCGACTGCAGCAGCTTATCGCCGGCGGCGTGGCCCAGCGTGTCGTTGACGCGCTTGAAGTGATCCAGGTCGAGGAACAGCACCGCGAGCTGTTGCTGGCGGCGGCGGGCCATGGCGATCGCCTGGGTGATCCGGTCGTTGAGCAACACGGGGTTCGGCAGATCGGTGAGAAAGTCGTGTTGCGCCAGATGCGACACCTTGAGCGCGACCGCCCGCGCTTCGCTCACGTCGTGAAAGACCAGTACCGCGCCGATGACGCTGCCGTCCCGGCCGTGGATGGGCGCGGCGGAATCCTCGATGGCGGTTTCAAAGCCGTCGCGCCGGACCAGGATGCTGTTAGCCGCCAGACCGACGGGCCTGTTGCGGTCGATCGCGAGCCGCATCGGATTGCGGGCGGGCGGCGCGCGGGTGGCGCCGTCCACGACCCGGAACACCTCGTCGAGCGGCCGGCCCCTCGCCTCGTCGCCCGACCAGCCGGTCAGCAGCTCCGCAATGGCGTTGAGGTAGGTCACGTTGCCCGCGGCGTCGGTGCTCAGCACGGCGTCGCCGATGGAGTCGAGCGTGACCTGGACGCGCTCCTTTTCCTCGAACAAGGCCTCTTCCATGATCTTGCGGTCGACGAGATGCGCTGCGGCCGCTATGCGGGCGGTGATGTCGCGTATCGCCGCGGTCACCAGGGCGCCCTCCGCGCTTTCCAGCGGGCTCAACATGAGTTCGAGCGGAAATACGGTGCCATCCTTGCGTCGCCCGGCGAGTTCGATGCCCGTGCCGATCTGCTGCGCCAGCGCCTCCGTCGCGGTGCGGGTGCCGTCCGCGATCAGGCGTTCCGCGAAGCCCTCCGGAATGATGTCCTTCACCTTCCGCCCCACGAGTTCATCGCGGGGATAGCCGAACTGTTTTTCCGCCCGCACGTTCAGCAGCACGATCTCGCCGCGCGGGTTCACCACCACCATCGCATCCGGCGCCGCCTCCAGCAGCCCACGATAGCGGCCCTCCATCCGCGCCAGCTGTTGTTCCGCCGCCTTGCGCACGCTGATGTCGCGGATCGCCGCGGTCACCAGCACGCCGTCGTCGTTTTCCAGCGGGCTCAGCATGAGTTCGAGCGGGAATTCGCTGCCATTCTTCCGCCGTCCGGTGAGCTCGATCCCCGTGCCCATCTGCTGGGCCAGCGCCGCGGCCGCGGTGCGGGTGCCGTCCGCGATCAGGCGTTCCGCGAAGCCTTCCGGAATGATGTCCTTCACCTTCCGTCCCACGAGTTCATCGCGGGGATAGCCGAACTGTTTCTCCGCCTGCGCGTTCAGCAGCACGATGGTTCCGCCCTCGTCGACCACCACCATCGCGTCGGGGGCCGCCTCCAACAGCCCACGGTAGCGGCGTTCCATCTGCGCCTCCTGCAGCGCGTGCGTCAGGCGTTGCTGCGCGTTCTGCTCCGCCAGGACCTGCTCGCAAAGTCGCTGCGTTTCCCCGTACAGGAGCCGGACTTCGAGCAGGTTGTAGACGCGGGTCAGCACCTCGACGATATCGAGGGGCTTGCTGACGAAATCCTTGGCGCCGGCTTGCAGCGCGCGCAGCTTGTGCTCCGGCCGGGCGGTGATCACGAGCACCGGCAGGTAGCCGTCTTTTTCAACCTCCTTCAGGTCTTCCATCACCTGGAAGCCGTTCATGCCCGGCATCTCGACATCGAGCAGGATCAGGTCGTAGTGGTGCTTGGCGTGCATCGCGCACACGGCCCGCGGATCCAGCGTGGACGCGATGGACGTATAGCCGTCGCCGCGCAGCATGCGATCGAGCAGGCGGACGTTGACCTCCTGATCGTCGACGATCAGGATTTTGGCGGTGTGTATTTCGGCGGCGCCGATCATGGCTGGCGCCGGCGCAACGTAGGGCGGGATGGGCGGGACATCAGCCGGACAGTTTCTGGGTCCTGCCCGACAGGAACCAGGTTCCCATCGCGCCTTTGCCCTTGATTTCGACGGCGCCGCGCTTCTCCAGCAGGAACGGCTTCCCCAGCCGCAGGCGGGTGGCCTCGGTGAGGTGGGCCCGTGCGGCCACCCCGTGGGATTCCATCCGGCTGGCCGTGTTGACGGCATCGCCCCACAGGTCGTAGATGAACTTGCGCTTGCCGATGACGCCGGCCACCACCGCGCCGCTGTGCAGGCCGACGCGCACCTGCAAAGCTTCGCCGTTGCGCTGGTTCAAGCGGTCCAGGCCCTCGATCATGTCCAGGGCCATATGCGCCGCGCGCGTCGCGTGACCCGGCGCCGGCGCCGGCAGTCCCGCGACCGCCATGTAGGCATCCCCGATGGTCTTGATCTTCTCCAGCCCGCGGTGATCGGCAATGCCGTCAAACAGCGTGAAGACCTCGTTCAGCAGGTTCACCAGCCGCTCGGGACTCATGCGCTCGGACAGCCGGGTGAACCCCACGAGATCCGCGAACAGCACCGTCACGTCCGGGAAGCTGTCCGCGATGAGCCCCGGTTCGGCTTTCAAGCGTTCCGCCACCGACTGCGGCAGCACGTTGAGCAGCAGCCGCTCCGATACCGTCTGCGCGGCCCGAACCTCATCGTACAGTCGCCGCGTTTCCAGGTGCAGCAGGCGGACTTCGAGCATGTTATGAACCCGCGTCAATACCTCCACCAGGTCGAGGGGTTTGCTGACGAAATCCTTGGCGCCGGCTTGCAGCGCGCGCAGCTTGTGCTCCGGCCGGGCGGTGATCACGAGCACCGGCAGGTAGCCGTCTTTTTCAATTGCCTTCAGGTCTTCCATCACCTGGAAGCCGTTCATGCCCGGCATCTCGACATCGAGCAGGATCAGGTCGTAGTGGTGCCTGGCGTGCATCGCGCACACTGCCCGCGGATCCAGCGTGGACGCGATGGACGTGTAGCCGTCGCCGCGCAACATGCGCTCGAGCAGGCGAACGTTGCCCTCCTGATCGTCGACGATCAGGATGTTGGCCTTGCGGATGTCGGCGGCGCCGATCATGCACGCGCGCCCACCCGGCGTTCCGCAAACTCCAGCGCGGTGTTCAGCGTGTCCAGCAGCTCGTCGAGCTTGATCGGTTTGGTGAGGTAGCGGAAGAACCCCGCCTGCAGGCCCTTCTCGATGTCGTGGGGCATGGCGTTCGCGCTGAGCGCCACGACGGGGATGTGCGCGGTGGCCGGGTCGGCGCGCAGGATCTTGAGCGCATCGATGCCGCTCATGTCCGGCAGATTGATGTCCATCAGGATCACTTCTGGCCGGTGCGCGCGCGCCAGCTCGATGCCGAGACCACCAGTCCCCGCGGAGAGCAACCGCAGATCGGGGCGGCGCGCGACGAGCTGCGCGACCAGCTTCAGATTGGCCGGGTTGTCCTCCACGTAGAGCACGGCGCGCACCCGCGCATCGCTGCTGACCGGCGCCGCTCTGGGCGCGGCGGGTTCGTCTCGCTGGACGGCCAGTTGCGGCTCGGCCGCGGCCCCGAGCTCGAACCAGAACACGCTGCCGACGCCCACTGTGCTGTCCACGCCGATCATGCCGCCCATCAGCTCGATCAGTTGTTTGGCCACCACCAGCCCGATGCCGGTGCCCTCCTCGCCGCTGACCTCCTGCCCTAGACGGTTGAACGGCTGGAACAACTGCGCAAGCATGTCCGGCGGCAAGCCGGCGCCGGTGTCCACGATGCTGACGCGAATGCTGCCCGGAGCGCTCATGGCGTAGTTCACCCTGACCGTCCCCCGCTCGCGGTTGTATTTGATCGCGTTGGACAGAAGGTTGATGAGCACCTGCTTCAAGCGGGTCTGATCGGCGTGCACGAAGCAGGGCATGTTGAAGCGGGGAAAGTCCATTTTGATATCGCGCCTTTGCGCCTGGCCCTCGATCATGCCCTGGCATTCGCCCATGACGTTGGCCAGTGAGACCGTTTCCAGCGACAGCGACAGTTGCCCGGACTCGATCTTCGCGAGATCGAGGATTTCGTTGATCAGTTTCAGCAGATGCCAGCCGGCCTGGAGGATCAGGCTGATGCTTTCTTTCTGGCGGGGTGTTGGCGCCGGGGAGTCGGTCTCCATCAACTGCGCGAAGCCGAGGATCGCATTGAGCGGCGAGCGCAGCTCGTGGCTCATGCTGGACAGAAAATCCGATTTCGAAAGGTTGGCTTTTTCCGCGGCCTCCTTGGCCCCCTCCAGTTCGACGTTCTTTTCGTGCAGCACCTGGTCGAGGCGCTTGCGCTCCGTGATGTCGCGCGCGGCGGCGAACACGCCTTGCAGCACGCGGTCGCGGTCGTAGAAGGTGGTCGCGTTGTAGGACACCACCGTCTCCTTGCCGTCCCGGTTGCGCGCCGTCAGCTCGTAATTGGTGATCTTGCTGGCGGTCAGCACCTGCTTGATGCCCGTCTCGGCGCGTTCCGGATCGGTGAAATAGCCCTTGAACGGCGCGCCGATCAGTTCGTCGCGCGTGCAGCCGGTGAGCGCCTCCATCTGCTTGTTGACGTCGGTGATGATCCCTTGCGGATCGGTGGTTATGATCGCATCGATATTGGATTCGATGAGCGAGCGCGTGTAGAACTGCTGGTCGCGCAGGCGCTGGTCGAGCTTCTTCTGCTCCGCCTCGACCTGTTTGCGCGCGGTGTTGTCGGTGCCGATCAGCAGGTAGCCGATGATGGCGTTCTGCGCGTCGCGCAGGGCCGTCACCGACACCACCGCCGGGAAGCGGCTGCCGTCCTTGCGGATGTAAGTCAGCTCGTAGATGTCCTCGATTCCGCGCGAGGCCTTGAACACCAGCGCCTCGAAGCCGGGCGTGATCGGC
>Ga0163144_10006345_pt1 | contig 26092 bp, 26 predicted proteins | sample OliLak19BULKMAT1_FD_123175 | JGI IMG/M metagenome (GOLD analysis project Ga0163144, IMG submission 123175) | Freshwater microbial mat bacterial communities from Lake Vanda, McMurdo Dry Valleys, Antarctica - Oligotrophic Lake LV.19.BULKMAT1 | ecosystem: Environmental > Aquatic > Freshwater >...
CCGCCACCGCCACCGCCACCGCCACCGCCACCGCCACCGCCACCGCCACCACGCCGGTCCAGGGCTGAGCGGAGGGATCCCGATGTCGCCGTGGTTGGACCTGGGAATCTCCGCCGGCCGGGCCGTGCTCATCTGGGGCGTCCAGTTGAGCCTGGTCCCGATCCTGATCTGGTTCGAGCGCAAGGCCTCGGCCTACATGCAGGACCGCACCGGGCCGAACCGCGCGCACATCCTCGGCATCCGTCTGGCGGGGGTGATCCACAACATCGCCGACGTCATGAAGCTCTTCTTCAAGGAAGACATCACGCCGACGATGGTGCACAAGTTTTATTACCTGCTGGCGCCGTTCGTCGTGATGATGATCTCGCTCATGACCTTCGCGGTCATTCCATTCGCGGATACGCTCCGACTCGATGACCTGACCATCCCGATGCAGGTCTTCTCGCCCAACGCCGGCGTCCTCTGGATCTTCGCCATCGCGTCCTACGGCGTCTTCGGGGTCATCTTTGCGGGGTGGGGCGCCAACAACAAGTTCTCGCTCCTCGGCGGCATCCGCGCGACCGCGCAGCTCATCTCCTACGAACTCACGCTCGGTCTCTCCGTCGTCGGGCTCGTCATGATGCACGGGAGCCTCGAGCTCAACCGCATGGTCGAGGACCAAGGACGGCTGCTCTTCGGCTTCCTCCCGATGTGGAACGTCTTCCTGCAGCCGGTGGCCTGCGTGCTCTTCATCACGTCGGTCATCGCCGAGACGAACCGCAATCCGTTCGACCTGCCCGAGGCGGAGAGCGAGATCGTCGGCTATCACGTCGAGTACTCCAGCATGAAGTTCGCGCTCTTCTTCATGGCTGAGTACGCCAACATCGTGGTGGCCGCCGCGCTCATCACGACCCTGTTCTTCGGCGGCTGGCAGGTCCCGTTCCTCTCGACCGATCGGCTGATCGAACACGCCAAGCCGGTCCTGATCGGCGTCTTGGGCTCCCTGGCGCTCCTGTCGCTCGTCCTGCTGCCGGCCGCTCGCAAGTGGTCGAAGACGCTGAAGCGGCTCTACACCGACGCCCGCAAGGTCGAGGCCGACTTCTGGACGGTGGTGCTCGCGCTGCAACTCGTCGGCGCGCTCGCCGCCGTCGCCTTCGTCCTCTCCCAGGATCTCGGCGGCTTCGCCCCGCAGATCGTGGCGGCCGCGGTGCAGTTCCTCATGTTCGTGACCAAGGTCGTCTTCTTCAGCTTCTTCTTCATCTGGATCCGCTGGACCGTGCCGCGCTTCCGCTACGACCAACTGATGAACCTGGGCTGGAAAGGGATGCTGCCGCTCGCGATCGCGAACATCTTCGTGACCGGAGTCGTGCTGCTCGTGATCGACGCGTTGAAGCGATGAGCGGCGCGCTGAAGCAGAGGGAGATCGGATGAAGATCGCGAGCCCGAAGCTCTCTTTCTGGGAGCGGCTCTACATCACCGAAGTCTGGCGCGGCCTCGCGCTCACCTTCGGTCAGATCGTGAAGAACGTCTTCGGGCAGTCGGCCATGCCGACGGTGCAGTGGCCGGAGGAACCGAAGTCGCTGCCGGTGCGCCATCGCAGCCGTCATCGGCTGACCCAGCGCGAGGACGGTTCGCCCAAGTGCGTCGCCTGCATGTGCTGCGAGACCGCCTGTCCGGCGAGCTGCATCCACATCGTGGCCGAGGAGTCTCCCAATCCCGGCATCGAGAAGGTCGCGAAAGTCTTCGAGATCGATCTCCTGCGCTGCGTCTTCTGCGGCTACTGCGTCGAGGCCTGTCCCGAGGACGCGATCCGCATGGACACCGACGACGTGCTCATCGTCGCGACGAGGCGCGAGGACTTCATCGTCGGGATGGACTTTCTGCTGCACGGGAAGAGCTTCCTCGAGCACCAAGCGCCGCGCGCGGCGCGGGCGCCGTCGACCGGTGAGCCGATCGCGCCCCCCGTCGACCCCGACGAGACGGAGTGGGAAGACGGCAAGCCGATCGAGCGCCCGCAATCGCCGGCCGGCTGGCGCACGAGTTCGAAGGGGGTCTGATGAACCCGATCGTCTTCTGGTCGTTGGCGCTGACGAGCCTCGTCTCGGGCGCGTTCGTCGTGGGGAAGCGATCTCCCATGGCCAGCGCGTTGGCTCTCGCGATCTGTCTGACCGCGTTGGCCGGGCTCTTCGCCGCGCTCTCGGCCCCGTTTCTCTTCATCATCCAGATCCTCGTCTACACCGGCGCCGTGGTCGTGCTGATCGTCTTCGTCATCATGTTGCTCGATCTGCGCGAGGCCGATCTGCGGGCGCAATCGATCCAGCGCGGCAAATTGCTCTTCAGCGCCCTCGTCTGTCTTTTGGCTGGCGGACTGATGTTGCTGCGCATCGCCGGCGCGCGCCCGGCGCCTCCGCCCGCCGCCATCCCTCCCGACTTCGGAACGGTCGAGAATCTGGCCGACATCGTCTTCACCCGGTATGTTCTGCCCTTCGAAATCGTGTCCTTGATCCTGCTCGTGGGCATCCTGGGCGCGGTGGTCATCGCGAAGCGGGGGGAATGACGTGGGCGAGATCACCACCGAACACTTCACCTGGCTCTCGATCGCGCTCTTCTTCTTGGGCGCGCTCGGAGTGCTCGTCCGTCGCAACGCCATCACCGTCCTGATGTGCGTGGAATTGATGCTGAACGCCGTGAACCTCGCGCTCCTGGCCTATGCGCGCCAGTGGGGCAACATGGAAGGGCAGGTCCTGGCGTTCTTCGTCATCGCGATCGCCGCCGTGGAGGCCGCGATCGGGCTCGCCATCGTGGTCGCGATCTTCCGCCTCAGGCAGACGACCAATCTCGATGACCTTTCGATCCTGAACGAATAACGGAAGCGAGGAGCATGCGGGTCGAATACCTGTGGTTGATCCCGTTCTTCCCCCTGCTCGGGGCGATCCTGAACGGGGCGATGGCGCTCAGCCGCGCGCACCGGCCGGAGGGGCCGTCGCGCGCGCTGTCGGCCTGGATCGCCTGCCTCATGCCGGCCGCTTCCTTCGTGGTCGCGGTGATCGGCTTCCTGGCGCTGCGTGATCTCACGCCCGAGGCGCGCTTTCTCACGCAAGAGCTCTACTCGTGGATCGAGGTCGGTTCGCTGCGGATCCCCCTCGGGTTCCTGCTCGACCCGCTCTCCGCGGCGATGCTGCTGTTCGTGACGGGGATCGGCTTCCTCATCCACGTCTACTCGGTCGGTTACATGTCGCACGACCGAGGGTTCGCGCGGTACTTCGCGTACCTCAACCTGTTCATGTTCTCGATGATCACCCTGGTGCTCGGCGACAACCTCGTGTTGCTCTTCGTCGGCTGGGAGGGGGTCGGGCTCTGCTCGTACCTGTTGATCGGGTTCTGGCACGAAGACCCGGCCAAGGCGGCCGCCGGCATGAAGGCCTTCGTCATGAACCGGATCGGCGACTTCGGCTTCCTCCTCGGGATGTTCGTCCTCTACTGGGCCTTCGTGCAGCAGGGGCACGGGACGCTGATTTTCCGCGAGATGCAGGCGCAGGCGCATCTGATCGGACCCGGCGTCGCCACCGCCGCGGCGCTCCTCTTCTTCCTCGGAGCGACCGGTAAGTCGGCGCAGATCCCGCTCTACACCTGGTTGCCCGACGCCATGGCCGGCCCCACTCCGGTCTCCGCCCTCATCCACGCCGCCACCATGGTGACCTCGGGCATCTATCTGGCCGTGCGGATGAACTGGCTCTTCGCGCTCTCGCCCGACGCGCTCACGGTCGTCGCCTGCGTCGGCGCCGCGACCGCGCTGGTCGCCGCCACCATTGGCCTGACTCAGTTCGACATCAAGAAGGTGCTGGCCTATTCGACGGTCAGCCAGCTCGGCTTCATGTTCCTCGGAGTCGGCGTGGGCGCCCCCGCGGCCGGCCTCTTCCATGTCGTCACGCACGCCTTCTTCAAGGCGCTCATGTTCCTCGGGGCCGGCAGCGTGATCCACGCCCTTTCCGGCGAGCAGGACATCCGCAAGATGGGCGGGTTGGCCAAGAAGATCCCGATCACCACGCGGACGTTCCTCGTCGGTTGGCTCGCGATCTGCGGAATCTTCCCCTTCGCCGGTTTCTTCTCGAAGGACGAGATCCTCTACCGCACCTTCATCGCCGAGAACGCCGCCTATCCGTGGTTGCCGAAACTCCTCTGGGGCGTGGCGTTCCTGGCCGCCGGTCTGACCGCTCTCTACATGACCCGGCTGGTCGCGCTGACCTTCTTCGGCAAGTCCCGCGTGGACGAACACGCGGCGCACCACCTCCACGAATCGCCCCGCAGCATGACGACGCCTCTGATCCTCCTGGCGCTCGGCTCGGCTCTGATCGGCTTCATCGGCACGCCGGCGGTGATGGGGCTGGGGGGAAACCGTTTCGAGGCCTGGCTCGCGCCAGTGCTGGAGACGGCCGGCGCCCACGGCGGCGACGCGCATGCGGTGGATACGCATGCTGGTGATTCACATGCTGGTGATTCACATGCTGGGGTCGAGCACGCCGACCACGCCGCGCTGGAGTGGACCCTGATGGCGGCGTCGTTGGGTTGGTCGCTCCTGGCGATGCTGCTGGGATGGAACCTCTATCTGAAACGGCCCGAAGTTCCGGTGCGCGTCGCGCAGTCGCTCGGCGGCCTCTATCGACTGGTGCGTGACAAGTACCGCGTCGACGAACTGTATGACGCGATCGCCGTGCGTCCCACCGTCGCGTTCTCGAGACGGGTTCTGTTCTCTGTCGTGGACGTCAGGATCGTCGACATGTTGGTCAACGCGGTCGGGATGGTCTCGAAGCTCGGCAGCTACGCGTTGCGCTTCTTCCAGACCGGCTACGTCCAGGCCTACGCCTTCGTCATCCTCCTCGGAGTGGCGGCGATGGTCTATCAACTCTCACGCTAGGAGAGGATCGATTTGGATTCCGCAGCGCTCCTCTCTCTCATCGTCTTCTTGCCGACGATCGCCGCTCTCGGCTTCCTCGCGGTCCCGCGCGATCGGGAAGGGTTCTTCCGGACCGCGACGCTCGTCGTCACGGGGGTCGTCTTCCTCCTCTCGCTCGGGCTCCTCTCCGGAGTGCGCGCCGACGGCGGATTCCACGCCTCGGTCAAACTGCCCTGGATCCCGGGTCTCGGCATCGACTACTCGCTCGGCGTCGACGGCATCTCGCTCTTCCTGGTTCTGCTCACGACCTTCCTGACGCCGCTGGTGATCCTGGCCTCGACCAAGTCGATCCATGAGCGAGTGAAAGAGTTCCACATCCTCATGCTGGTGCTCCAGACCGGCATGTTGGGGACGTTCCTCGCGCTCGATCTCTTTCTCTTCTACATCTTCTGGGAAGTCATGCTCATCCCGATGTACCTGCTCATCGGGGTGTGGGGGGGCAAGCGACGGATCTACGCCGCGGTGAAGTTCGTCCTCTATACGATCGTCGGTTCGCTCCTCATGCTCGTCGCGATCGTCTGTCTCTATTTCGATCATCACGCACAGACGGGAGTCTTCACCTTCGATCTCCTCCAGCTCTACGGCACGATCATCGACCCGAGTCGTCAGCTCTGGTACTTCGCCGCGTTCGCCCTCGCCTTCGCCATCAAGGTGCCGCTCTTCCCGCTCCACACCTGGCTGCCCGACGCCCATGTCGAAGCGCCGACCGCGGGTTCAGTCATCCTGGCCGGCGTCTTGCTCAAGATGGGGACCTACGGCTTCCTGCGCCTCGCGCTTCCGCTCTTCCCCGAGGCGGCGCACACGTTCCAACCGCTGCTGCTGACCCTCGCGGTCATCGGCGTGCTCTACGGTGCGCTCGTGGCGATGGTCCAGACCGACATCAAGAAACTCGTCGCCTACTCGTCGGTCAGCCATCTCGCCTACTGCATGCTCGGACTGTTCAGTTTCGGGCTCCCCGGATTCAGCGGCTCGCTCTACCAGATGATCAGCCACGGCCTCTCGACCGGCGCGCTCTTCCTCTTGGTCGGCGTGGTCTACGAACGCCGTCACACGCGCGAGATCTCGGAATACGGCGGACTCGCGCAGACCATGCCCTGGTTCTCGTTCGTCTTCATCTTCGTCACGCTCTCCTCGATCGGACTACCAGGACTGAACGGCTTCGTCGGGGAGTTCTTGGTCTTGCTCGGCATCTTCGAGGCGAATCGCCTGGCGGGGGTGTTGGCTTCCTTCGGCGTCGTCCTCGGCGCGGTCTACATGCTCTGGTTGGCCAAACGCTTTCTCTTTGGCCCGGTCACGAACGAGGCGAACCGTCGGATCCCCGACCTGACGCGGCGCGAAGTCGCGGTGCTGGCGCCGATCCTCGTCCTCATCGTCGTGATGGGGGTTCGTCCGCAGCCGTTCCTGAAGATGATGGAGCCGAGCCTCCAGCGGACCCTCTCTCGCGTCGCGCCGTCGTCTCGGCCCTCAGGAGAACTGCCACCGGGTCGATCCGCGCCGGGTCGGTCCGCGCCGGGTGCGCCGGCGCCCGGACAACCCGCTCCGGGTTCACCGCCGTCGAGAGAATCGGGGGGTGAGGGCGACATGGGTCTGTTCGAGCCTTCGTCGATCGACTCGCTGAGGGGGGCGAGCTTATGAACACGCCCGATCTGAGCGGTGACGCGCTGGCCCCACTCTGGCCGTTCCTCCTCCTGTCGGTCGGCGGACTGCTCCTGGTCCTGATCGATACGATCGCCGGCCGCAAACGGACCCTGCCGTGGACCTGGATCGCGGCGCCGATTCCGCTCCTAGCGCTCCTGGCGCAGATCGCGCGTTGGTCGTCCGGCCTGGGACCGAATGTCTTCGGACCGCAGTTCGTCGAGGACTCCTTCGGCGCCTTCATCGGGATCGTCGTCACCGTCGCCACGCTGTTCTCCGTGCTGCTCTCCGAAACCTACTTGCGCAAAGTGGGACGACTGCGGGGTGAGTACTACTCGCTGCTCCTGTTCTCCGCGTCGGGGATGCTGCTCTTCGCCTCCAGCACCGAACTGCTGACGCTCTTCCTCGGGCTCGAGCTTCTCTCGATCCCGCTCTATGTTCTCAGTGGGTTTCTGCGGAAGGACGAACGCAGTCTGGAGGCGGGCCTCAAGTACTTCCTCCTCGGCGCCTTCTCCTCGGCGGTCTTCCTCTTCGGTGGGGCGCTCGTCTACGGCGCCACCGGCACGACCGATCTCGCCGCGGCTCTCTCGCTCGCGCCGTCCGATCCGCTGCTGCAGGTCGGATACGTCCTCCTCTTGTCGGGATTCCTCTTCAAGGCGGCGACCGTTCCGTTCCACATGTGGGCGCCGGATGTCTACGAAGGCGCGCCCACCGCGGTGACGGCGTTCATGGCCACGGCGGTGAAGGCGGCCGCGTTCGGGGCGCTGGCGCGCGTGCTCTTCCTCGCCGCGCCGGTCAATGCGCTGCTCCCGGCGCCGGAGTTCCTCTGGTGGATCGCAGTCCTCACCATGACCGTGGGAAACCTGGCCGCGCTCACTCAGTCGAACGTGAAGCGCATGATGGCCTACTCGTCGATCGCGCACGCCGGGTACATGCTGATCGGATTGGTGGCGTTCACCGCGAGCGGCGATCGCGAGGCGCTCAGCGCGGTGCTCTACTACCTGCTGGCCTACACGCTCATGAACATCGGCGCCTTCGGCGTGGTCATCCTCTGGGGGGAGCGAGGGGAGGAGCGACTCGAAATCTCCGACTACGCCGGCCTCGGATGGCGCACCCCGGGTCTCGCCCTGGCCATGTCGGTTTTCATGATCTCGCTCGCGGGATTGCCCCCCACCGCCGGCTTCCTCGGGAAGTACGTGCTCTTCCAGAACGCGATCGAGCACGGCTTCGTCTCGCTCGTGGTCATCGCGGTGCTGAACAGCGCGCTCTCGGTCTATTACTACCTACGCGTCCTCGTGGCGCTCTATATGCGGCCGGCCGAGCGGGAGCTCGTGCTGGAGCGCTCCACCGTCGTGGCCGGCGTCGTCACCGTTTGCGCGCTCGGTCTGATCTGGATCGGATCCGCCCCCGACTCGATCCTGCCCGGCGTTCCGGCCTTCATGGGCTGGGTCAAGGAGTCGCTCTTCACCCTCCGCTGAGCGCGCTCCCGTCGGCGCTCTGGCATCACTTCGGCCGCTGGAGTGGAATCTCGTTCAGCCTCGCCCTCGCGTGCCGATACGAAAGTAGGCGGCGCCGTCGGCCGACGTCGCCGATGGCGAAGGAACGCCTGAAGGGAGGATGGCGAGGTGGCGAGTGCAAACGGAGTCTCGGGAGTGCGGGCGAGCGCGCACTATCGACTGAGCGCCTGGCGGAGTCTCGAAGCGCGCGACGCGCAGGACTATCTGGACCAGGAGATCCTGACCACCGAGCGACTCATGGTCGTGCGGTGTCTCTACCGGCCCGGGTACGACGTGCCCGCGCACTATCATCCGCAAGAACAGATCACGATCGTGGAGGAAGGCGCGCTCCAGCTCGTGGTCGAGGGCGAGCCGGTGGAAGTACAGGCCGGGCAGATGATCGTGATCCCGCCCCGTGTCCGGCACGCCACCCGTGTCGTCGGGGAGGCCCACGCACGCGCCTTGAACATCTTCCTGGCGCCCGAGCCGACCGTCGTCGGCGGCCCGCACCCGACTGCGCCCCGCATGTATCGCTGAACGCCTCCCATCGGCCGCCGAGCGCGAAGCGCGGTGTAGTAGACTGCGCGCGGGGTAACCGCCGCGGGCGGACGGAGCCGGGGAGACTTCAGGAGGCGCACGATGATCGGCAGGCGCGCCCTGCCCTCCGGTGGCTCGTTGCTCTCGCTCACTTTGGCGATTCTCGGATTGGCGGCCTGTGGATCGGAATCCGATCCGCCCCCTTACGTCGATGTGAACGATCCCCCGATCGTCGAACGCATCTACACGATTCCTGCACGCGCCCACGCGGCGGAGCGGGTCATCCTTCGCGCCGATGTCGACGATCCCGACTCGGATCCCATCTCCTTCATCTGGAACGCGTCGCGCGGCGATTTTCCCAAGGGAGTGATCTCCGCGGCCCCGGTCTGGGCGACCGCGGGAACGCGTGGGGTCGACACGGTCGAAGTGATGATCGACGACGGGACGCACGAGGTGATCGCGCGCGCGCCGATCGAGTTGGTGCTGCCGCTCCCGCCGACAGCGCTCTCCAGCGTCAACTTCTCTCGTCTCTCCGATGTCTCGTGGCAAGCGAGTCCCGATGAAGGGATCGACCTCTGGCGCGGCTATGAGGTGTTCGCCGCCGACCGCAGCCTCGTGGGTCTGGGCGAAGCCGAGGTGATTCCCTTGCGCGTAAGCGTCGCTCCGGTGGGGGAGAGTCGGATCTTCCGAGTGCGGCGTCTCGCCGGGGGCGCCGAACTGCAGATCGGGCGGCGCTACTACGTCCACGTGCGATCTCTGCGCGTCCTCCCGGACGGCGATGAGCGCAGTCTCATGGGCGAGGAGATCGTCTTCGCGCCGCGCCCGGATTGGACGGCCTCGCAGTTCAACGAGCTGCTCAGCGGTCGCGGAGGGGCGGCGCTCGATCTCTCGACCGGCGCGGTCCGATTGCTGTGGGTCGACGATGCCGCTGGACTTCCCGATCGAGACATCTACTTCGGGACCAGTGACGCGAACGACGGGGCGGGGGTCGCCGTCGTGAAGAGCGTCTCACGACTCGCGAATCGAAATCCCGCCTGGGCGGGACGCGTCACCCAGATGAAACGCCTCGGTCGCGACTGGACCGTCTCGAGTGCGACGGACGACGGATGGACGGAAGAGCTCTCGGTCGTCGACGGCGATGTCCTCGCGCTGCGGACGCCGGAAGGCAACTGGGTGAAGCTCCGCGTGACGGGGCTGACCGGCGTCCATCCCAACCGCGCGCTCAGCGTGCAGTGGGCCTACCAGACCATTCCCGGTTTCGCGAACTTCTGACGCCGGTGTCTCGCTCCGGTCCCTCTCTCGCGATTCCGTTCGTCAAGGCGCTCGTGATCTCGGGCGATCGGCGGCGCTTCCTCCTGCAGCTCCGCGACAAGCCCGACGATCGCTACCGCGGCTTCTGGGAGCTGCCCGGCGGACGCGTGGAAGAGGGCGAGTCGCTCCTCCCGGCACTGGCTCGTGAGCTGGAAGAAGAAGTGTCGCTCCGACTCGACGTCGTGCTCGGACAGCGCGGCGACCGGCTCGTCGACCGCTTCGGAGGCAGCGCCCGACGCGTCGAACCGCTCGTCACGATCGAAGTCCAGGGGGCCGGCCGGCCGATCTTCGGCCACTACTTCGCGTGCCTCGCGTCGGGCGAAATTCGCGCGACGGGCGAGGCGCGCGAACACCGCTGGATCGAACCGCGCGAATTTGCCGAGCGATTCCTCTCGCCCTCGGGCCATCCGCCGCTCGTCGCCCGTTGCGGAGTCGAGGAGGAGTGTTCGACCGTCGACCTCTTGGCGATGCGCATCCTCCTGCGCGAAGGCGCCCTCTCGCCTCTCTTCCGTCGTCAGTCGACGCGAATCGAACCGTAGACCTCGCCGACCCGCTCGCACATCGCGCCGATCTCATGCCGCGAGAAGACGTACGCGCGTCGACGGGCGCCCTCCGGAGACGACCACGGCCCGCCCTGTGCGCCGACGGGCGAGACCTCGCGCAATCGAACCTCGGCCGCGGCGCGAAAGCTCTCCACATCGTCAGCGCTCGCGAGCGAAGCCGGGTCGATCCGCGCCAATAGCGAACGGGTTCCGGCGATGTCACTGGTCACGATCGGCAGGCCGATCGCCAGCGCCTCCAGGACCACCAACGGCGATCCTTCCCACCGCGAGGGAAAGAGCAGCAGATCCATGGCGGCGAGCCACGACCACGGATCCGAGACGAGGCCGGTCCAGTGCACGCGATCCTGGGGCAGATCGACTGCGGCGCGGCGCAGGGCCGTCGTCAATTCGCCATCGCCGACCATGAGGAGATGCAGCGGGCGCCGTTCCTCGCCGTCGCGGAGCAATGCGCGATAGACGGCCAGTGCGCGCGCGGGGTCTTTCTGCGGCGAGAAGCGTCCGAGGAAGCCGACCACGCGCGCCCCCTCGGCGACTCCGAGTTGCTCGCGCCGTGCGCGACGCAGCTCCCTCAGGCGCGCTTCGTCACGGTACTCCCGCAGGTCGATCCCCGATGGTATGAGGGCGATTGGCGTGGGTCCCACGATTCCGGCGGCCCGGCCCACCTCCAGATCTCCTTCCGAAACGCAGATGAGTGCGTGGCACCTTCGCGCGGCGCGTCGCTCGAGCCCGACGAAGAGAGCGCGTTGGAGCGCGGGGGTCCGCGGCGTGAAACCCCATCCATGCACCGAGTGGACGATGCGAGGCACCCCCGCCCGCCAGGCCGCCTCACGCCCGACGATCCCCGCCTTGCTGCTGTTGGTGTGGATGAGATCGGGGCGTGTTTCGCGCAGCGCCCGCGTGAGTTCTCGCAGCGCGCGCCAGTCGAACACCGGGTCGATCCGACGGACGAGCGAAGGCAGAACGCGCACCGCGAGGCCGGCTGCGCGCGCGACCTCATGCAGACTGCCTTCGGCCCCCGTTTCCGGACCGCACCAGACCTCGACCGAATCTCCGCGCGCAGTGAAGTGCGACGCGGTGTCGAGGGCCAGCCGTTGCGCGCCGCCTCGGATCAGCCGGGTGATGAGTTGGATGCTGTGCGAGTTCGTGCCCCCCGCGGCCGCACTGTATCAGCCGATCCGACGGATGGCGCTGGTATAGTCCAACCCCGTGTTCGCGCGCCACCGTCTCTCCTCTCTACCCCTCGTCGCCATCGTCGGCGTCGTTGCTCATGCCGGTCTCTACCTGTCCGCGCACGCGGCCTCGGCCTCGGCCTCGGCCACGCCGCCGCCGCCCACGGTCGTCCTGCGAGTCCCCGGTCTCACTCGTTCGGCGTGGGAGCAGTGCGACGGCGTCGAGGGGCGCCGGTTCTACGACCGATGTGTCGCCGAGGGGCGGCTGCTCGCAGCGGACGCGCTCGATCCTGCGCTGCTCGAGTGGCTCGACGGATGGTCCTTCGCGCTGCGAGAGCGAGGGCCGTGCGTCCTCTGGCAGGATGCCGTCGAGCCGGGAACACAGCTCCCGTCGGCGGAGGCCGCGTCCGCGGAGCCCGAGCGGCCGCCGCACCGCTTCGGCGACGAGACGACCGGTTTTGCCCTTCACGCCGACTTCGGCGCCCCGATCGACCGGCTGGTGGTGGAGAGTCGAGGCTGGTTGCCCGACGAGCCGCGACTTCGGTGGGAAGAGGCGATCGAGATCTTGGAGCTGACCCGCGCCGAGAACGACGCGTTCCGCCGACTGGAGAGCGTCTCGGGACCGAGCGCGCGACTCGGCCGCCTCCGCGATGCCTTCACCCGCGACAAAGGGATGAGCAATCTCGGCATCTGGATCTTGGGCGCGCACCGCCCGGCCGGCGTCGGTTGGTCGCTCTCGCTCCTCTTCGCCTTCGAGGATGCGGAGTCGGTCTTGACCGCCGAAGCACTCCGATCGGCCGAGACGACCGCGCACGAATCGCCGCCGCCGAGATCCAGTGACGGCGCACTCGCCTTCGCGGACCTGGGTCCCGAGGGGCGCGATCTCGCGGAGCGGCGCTTCTTCGCATCCCGCGTGGCCGCGTCCGGGGGCAGGGTGCGCGGCAGGGTCGATCGCATCTTCCAATCGATCGCTGCGATCGCCCCGCGCGGATTGCTCCTGGTCATCGACGCGCGGGAGTCCGACGATCCGTTCGTCGCGCTCTGGTCGCCGGACGGGAAGTTCGACCCGCGCGCTCTCGGGCTCGCCCCCGCGGCGCGCTAGACCGGATCAGCGCAGGCGCACGATACGCGCGCGCGCATCGACCCGGTTCGCGCCTTCGCCGGCGCTCGCGCTCGCGAAGTAGATCCCAGGTGCGACCGCGCGGCCGCGATCATCGAGTCCGTCCCAGGTCCACCAGGCGATCTGCGGCGCGGCGATCCCGGTGTCGAGCGTCCGCACCCGCCGCCCCGAGACGTCGTGAATCGCGACGGTCGCGCGGCCGCCGCTCACTCCGGTCAGTCGCAAAGTGATCGGTCCGAGGGCCGGGTTGGGATGCGCGGAGAGTCGGGCTTCGGCCGCGCAGCCGAGCGGGACCACCGTTCGCTGGAGCGCGAGGCCGTCCGCCGCCGCGCGCAAGGCGAACTGAGCGCCGGTCATCTCACAGGCCGGCGCCGGCAGCACCGCCGTGAGCGAACTCACGAGCACCGTCGATGTCGCGCCGACGCTTGCGAGCGGCGTCGGAGTCGGCGGCGAGGGGCGCCCTTCGATCGAAGCGACCGCCGCCAACGGCCACTTTCCATCCGTGGGCAGCGCGAAGTAAGTCCAGGTCAGCACCGTGTCTCCGGCGGACCAGCTCGCGATCGCGCGCGCCGCCCCGGCGCCGAAACTGAACTCGACTTCGCCGCGGTCCGCCGTTCGCCGCACGGTGACAGCCAACTCGGGCTGACGCGTCGGCAAGCTCGGCGCGAGGTCGGGCCGCCAAACCAGAGGGGATGCGACGAACTCCGTTTCGCCCGCGCCCGCGTGGATGAACGCACATCCGCCGTCGGCCGAGAGGCGCAACGAGTGAATGGCGCGACCCAACACCGACACCACGCTCGGCAGGACGATCTCGCGCTCTTGACCCTCGCTCAGCAGAACGACCGCCTCCCACGGCCCGAGGCCGCGCCTTCCGACCGCCTCTCGGACGATCGAGAGATCGGGCGGCGAGAACCCGAGCGCCGCGGCCGCCCTCGTGAGCGCGTCGCCGGCAAGTGGAAACGTGGTGTCGGTCTCTTGCTCGAAGAACGCGTGCAGCGCGAGTCGATCGGTCTGCTCGCGCCCGAGACTCCCGCGCAACTCCCAGAGGAGACCGCTCCAGATCTGCCCGTCGGCATGCGACCGGCCGGTCAACGACTCCGGATAGCGCGCTTCGGTGTCGACGCGGCGCAACCACTCGGCGTCGTACCCGGTCGCGTCCCACTCGGCGATCAGCGGATCGCCCGTGAGCGACGCCGCCCAGTAGTCGGCGAATCCCTCGCTCAACGCGCGCGTGTCTCCGTCGCCGAAACCAGGGACGATGGCGTCATGCAGCGCGTGTCCGACTTCGTGCAAGATGATATCCGCGTCTTCCGCGTCGTCGACGCCGCCGTCTCCCAAGAAGACCGCGCGTTCGGCTTGCCCGTACCAAGAGACATCGAGCGCCGTCGCGTGGACGCGCACCGACAGCGGCGCGCGCCCACGCAATCCGACTCCGAGGCTCTCCGCTCGCGCGATTGCATGATCGGCGTGGAAGTACGCCATGCACTCCTCGAAGCGAGGGTCGTAGCTCGGATAGCCGAAGATCCCAGACGCCTCGTCCGCCATGGGAGGGCGGTCGCTCTCGATCCGCACGCGCTCTCCGCGCAGTCGACCGCTTCCGTCGAGTCCTTCGAGCCGTCGCCACCTGCGGTATCCATCGACCGGGTCGGCTTCCGAGAACGTACGCCGTCCGCTCGTCACGACCGGATTGGGATCGAAGACATACGCGCGCGTGTCGCCGTCGGTCGAGCGCGACTCGCGAGCCTCGATCACACGACTTCCGTCGTCACTCAATCGCAGTTCGAGTTCGGTCGGATGCGAGAGATCCGGAGGATCGCCGCTCCATGGCATCGTCAGAAGGCGCGCCGCGCTCCGTTGGGTCGAGCGTCCCGCCGTCTCCTCGCGGGACTCTCCGGGCCAGCGCAGCGTGAGCCTTCCCTCGGGATCTCGGGTCGGCCCCGCGAAGGCGACCCAGAAGATCGACGCGGGACTTTCCGCGCTCCACTCGACCGCACGGAGATGGAACGGATCGGTGAACGCGTCTCGGGCCAATCGCTCCGCCGCCGTCCAGTCGATCGACGAGGCGGAGGCCGCGGAGCGCAGTCCGGTCGGACCGAGCAGCAGATCGGCGCCCCGCGTTTCGACCCCGTGCACGAAGGGGCGGAGTCGGATGAAACGACCGATCGTCGTCTCGACGTCACTGACCGTGCGCCACTCCACGCTCACGGGGACCGATGCCAGACGCGCCTCGACCTCCCGGCGCGATTCCTCGGGGAACCGACTCCAATCGGGGCGCGATGCAGGCGCGATCACGGAGTGCGGCGCCTGCAGGACGACGAGCGCGAGCGCGGCGACGGAGAGGGCGACGGAAAACCCGACGACCGCGATCGCACGCGAGCGAGAAGAGGGGAACAACAGTCAGCGCTCCGATGCACCCGCGAGGCGCCGACGGCGCCGCGCAGACCGAACCAGAGTCGCCGGGGACGCCGAAGCGTCGATGGAGGCGGCAAGGAACCGTGGAAGAGTCTAGCAGTGAGCGGTGCGCACTGTCGCAGCCCTTCACGGCTCGAGTCGTGATTCTCTCAGCGTGCGAGGTTCGCTTCGACGAACTCGACGTCGGCGCGACTCCCAATATAGAGCGGCACGCGCTGATGCAGCGAAGTGGGCTCGATGTCGCCGATTCTCTGCGCGCCGCTCGAGCCCAATCCGCCCGCGGCCTCCGCCACGAACGAGAGCGGCGCCGCCTCCGAGAGCAGACGCAGCTTGCCATCGGGGTGCTTCGCCGTCGGCGGGTAGAGGAAGATCCCCCCGTAGAGCAGATTGCGGTGGAAGTCGGCCACGAGCGACCCGACGTAACGTGCGCTGTACGGCTGGCCGCCGGGCGCGCGACCGCTCTTGAAGTCGTCCACGATCTGTCTATCGCGCGCCCCCCAGGTCGTCGCGTGTCCCTCGTTCACGCTGAAGATCCCTCCGCGTTCAGGCGTCCGGATGTTCGGATACGAGAGGAGGAACTCACCCACGCTCGGATCGAGCGTGAAGCCATAGACGCGCCGCCCGGTGGTGTAGACGAGGATCGTGCTCGGACCGTAGATCACGTACCCGGCGGCGACCTGAGCCCGCCCCGGCTGCAACAGATCTTCGATCCGGCCCGGCCCCTCTGGAGTGCGCCGACGATGGATCGAGAAGATCGTCCCGATCGAGACGTTCGCGTCGATGTTCGACGAACCGTCCAGCGGATCGAACGTGAGCACGTAGCGACCCCGCGGATACCGATCGGGGATCTCGATGAGGTCCTCTTCCTCCTCCGAGGACATCGCGCAGAGATGGCCGCCGTGGTGCACGCTGCGGATGATCGTCTGATGCGCGAACTCGTCGAGCACCTGAACCTCCTCGCCCTGCACGTTGACCCGCCCGGTCAGGCCGAGCGCGTCGGCCAGGCCGGCCTGACGCACCTCGCGGGAGATGATCTTCGCCGCGAGCATGATCTCCTGGAGCAGCGCGGTGAACTCTCCCGACGCCTCCGGATGCTCGTCCTGGGCCTCGGTCACGTGCTGCGTGAAGGTCAGACCCCTGCGGGGCGCTTCGCTCTCTGACGGGGACATGCGCTCTCCTGTTCCTGGTTCGCTCGAACTCGATCGGGCCGGGTCGACCCGAACATCCGTCCGGAAAAAGGCTTGGAGGGTCCATTCTGTCAACCCTATAGTTCCGCGACTTCGTCGATCCCGCTGGAGGACGCCTCGTGCGTTGTCAGCGGCCTCTGGGCGACAGACGAGACGTCGGGTCGGGCCGACCCGCAGGGATGGTCTCGTACGTCTGGGTCCTTACGTCTCGGCAGGGAGCGCTGAGCCGATGCCGCAGGGGAGGTTACGTTCGTGAAGATCTATCCGCTCGACATCCGACGTCAGACGTTCAAGTCCCGCCTTCGCGGCGCGGATCCGGAAGAAGTGCGTACCTTCCTGGAGCTCGTCGCCAACGACTTCGAAGCCGTCCTGCAAGAAAACGCGATGCAAGCGGAACGGGTGAAGAACCTCGAGGAACGGCTCGACGAGTTCCGCGCCCTCGAACAGAGCATGCGCAACTCGCTCGTGACCGCCGAACGCATCGTCAACGAGGCGCGTGATTCGTCCGAACGCGACGCACAGCGCATGCTGCAAGACGCCCAAGCGCGCGCCGAACGGATCCTGACCGATGCGCGGGAGCGCTTGGCGCTCCTTCAGCAGGAGATCGAGATGCTCCGCGGCAAGCGAGACGTTCTCGTGCGGCGGTTCGCGACCATGTTGGAGAGCCAGCTCGCCGTCTTACAGGAACACGCGCCTGGTGGATCCGACCCCTCCTTCGGGGCCGGGTTGGGCGCCGCCCCGGCTGCGCGCGGCCATGCCGGTCATCTCCCCTCGGGTCACGTCGCAGATTCATTCGAGGAGGCGCCCGATTTCCACGGGAGCGAGCACTCCGCTGGACGCGAGCCGTTCGATCGCACTGGAGCCGATCGAGCAGCGTTCGATCGAGCAGGGTTCGATCGAGCAGGGTTCGAGCGAGACGATCCGTCGAACCGGAGTTCAGCGCGTCCGCGCGTCCCGGTGCGTCGGGCGGAGCCGGTCGTCGATCGACCCGTTCCTTCCGACCCGCCCGCGCGGTCTCCGATGGGGGACTCACCCGAAGCCGGCTCGGCCCGCAGCTTCGGGAGGACCTTCAGGCGCAGCGACGGAGTGTTGCCCGTTCCCGGGGACCCGGTCAGCCAGACGGTGCTTCCACTGAAGGAGCGTCGGGAGGGTGTGCTGGAATTCTCCGCGCTGGAGGGCAGGACTCGGGATCCCGAAACACCCGCCGGGTCATAAACGGCCTTGGCGGACGCGCGCAGCGAGATGGCGAAGAGTTGGGAATGAATCGTCTCGATCCAGAGCAAGCCGGATGACGACACCGATGACGACCCCGTTGCGCTCCCGCATCGACGCGGCGGTGAATTCGCTGCGCGCACTCGCTCCTCGACTGGAAGGGTCGCTGCGGCCCCGCGTCGGAGTCATCCTCGGCACCGGACTCGGCTCGCTGGCTCAGGCGATGCGAATCGAGATGCGCGTCCCCTACGCCGACATCCCGCACTTTCCGGTCTCGACCGTCGAGAGTCATGCTGGCGAACTACTTTTCGGTCGGATCGCTGACGTGCCGTGCGCGCTGATGAGCGGGCGCGTGCATTACTACGAAGGCTACTCGATGGAGGAGGTGACCTTCCCGGTCCGGGTGCTCCGAGCCCTCGGCGCCGAACTCCTCATCATCAGCAATGCCGTGGGCGGCATGAATCCGCACTTCGCGCTCGGCGACCTCTGCGTCACGGTCGATCACATCAATCTGATGGGGGACAACCCGCTCATCGGACCGAACGACGACGAACTCGGCGTTCGCTTCCCGGACATGTCGGAGCCCTACGACCTCGAACTCGTCGCCCGGTTGGAGGCGCTCGCGCTGGCCCAGCAGACGCGGCTGCATCGCGCGGTCTTCGTCGCAGTCGCCGGCCCGAATCTCGAGACCCGCGCCGAGTACAGATTTCTGCGCGCGATCGGCGCCGACGTCGTCGGGATGTCGCTCGTGCCCGAAGCGATCACCGCGGTGCACGCGAAGATGCCAATCGCCGCGCTCTCGGTCATCACCGACATGTGTCTCCCTGATGCGCTCGAGCCGGCGGACATCTCCCGCATCCTCCGCGTCGCCGCCGAGGCGGAACCGCGCTTGACTCGCCTGGTGGTCGGACTGCTCGAAACTCTGGATGACGCCGTTCCCGCGATCGGACGAGCCGGATGAAGTCGCGCGCGCGCGCTGGCTCCGAAACGACGGCCCGTCCGCGCAGGACTCGGGCATCGTCGTCTCGCGCCACCACCACTCGACCGCCGTCCAAACCGGTGAAGCCCGCGAAGCCGACGACGCCTCGGGCCGCGGCCCGCAAACCCGCGGCCGCGAAGTCGGCGCCTTCGAAGACAGCGCCTTCGAAGACAGCGCCTTCGAAGACAGCGCCTTCGAAGACAGCGCCGTCAAAAGGAGGGAAGCCGACCGCAGCCCCGAAGACTCTGCCTCCGACGGCCGTCGCGCCGAAGGCTCGAAAGCCGAAGACGGCCGTTCCGGTTCGTGCTGTCCCGAGGGAGGGTGGGCCGAAGCCGGTCGTTCCCAAGCCGGTCGTCGCGAAGCCGGCGCCTCCGAAAGCGAGTCGCCTGTCCCCGCAGGATCTGAGGGAGTTCAGGGAACGGCTCGGGAAAGAGTACGATCGGCTGGCCGCAGTGTTCGGGAAGCTCGACATGCGGACGCAGCGAGAGTCGAGCGCCGATCTCTCGGCCTACTCGATCCACAGGGCGAACCTCGGTACCGATGCGGATGAGCGAGAGAAGGATCTCCGGCTGGTCTCCGCCGAGGGTCGCCTGCAGGAGTTGATCCGCGAAGCGCTGGCCAAGTTCGACGCGGGCGTCTTCGGTCTCTGTGAGTTGTGCGAGCAACCGATCGATCGGCGGCGACTCGATGTCGTGCCTCACGCGGCGTTCTGCCTCCCTTGCCAGGAGCGGATCGAGCGCAAGTAGCGACTCGTCAGGAGCACCTCTGCCCTTACTTCTCGTCTCCGTCATCGGACTCTCGGTCCTCGCGCTCGACCAACTCACGAAATGGATCGTGCACACCTCGCTCCCGCTCGGCGGCCCGTCCCAGCCGTTCCTCGGCGAGTATGTCCGCTGGACCTATATCCACAACGCCGGCGCCGCCTTTGGGCTGCTCGAAGGGAACCGCTGGTTCTTCGTCGCCGTCTCGCTCATCTCCGCGCTGGTCATCCTCTACCTCGCGGCGCGCGGCGGTCATCGTAGGTTGGCGAGTCTGGTCGCACTCGGTCTCATCCTCGGTGGAGCGGTCGGCAATCTGGTCGATCGTCTCTGGCTCGGTGTGGTCATCGACTTCGTCGACGTCGGGATCGGCGCGAACCGATTCTGGATCTTCAACGTCGCCGACTCCGGCATCTCCGTCGGCGTCGGACTCCTCGCCCTCTTGATGCTCCTCGAGGGACGGGCCGACGCGCGCGATCCCGAGTCCTCGCGGTCGGAACCAGGGCTGTCCGAGACCGGGGCCCCGGCCCGCTCCGAGCGAGAGACGACGCCATGACGGCGCTTCGCACGATCGAAGTTCCCGAGGACGCGGCCGGCGCCCGTCTCGATCGATTCCTCGCGGCGCGGTTACCGGATCACTCCCGCACGCGCATCCAGGAGTGGATCCGCGACGGGTTGGTGCGGGTCGGCGGAGCGGCGGCCCGCGCGAGTCGTGTGCTCGAATCGGGAGAGACGGTGGAGTTCGATCCACCGCAGGCGACGCCGTCGACGCTCCAGGCCGAGGCGTTCCCGCTTTCGGTGCTCTTCGAAGATGAAGACATCGCCGTGATCTCCAAACCCGCCGGGCTGCAGACCCATCCCGGCGCGGGCCGAGAGCCGCGCGTGACGCTGGCGCATGCGCTCCTCGCACGCTATCCCGGCTGGCTCCCGCCCGGCGCCCCCGATCGACCGGGGATCGTTCATCGCCTCGACCGCGACACCTCGGGTCTGCTCGTGATCGCGCGCTCCTCCCGTGCGCATCGCGAACTGTCGCGACAGATCCAAGCGCGCGAAGTCACGCGACGCTACGTCGCATTGGTCTGGGGTCGGCCGGACGGAGAAGAGGGGCGCATCGAACTGCCTCTCGGCCGAGATCCCAAGGATCGACGCAGGATCGCCGTCCGCCCCGACGGTCGCCCCGCGGCGACCCGCTGGCGAGTGCTCCGCGTCTTCCGAGATCTCACATTGCTGGAGATCGGGCTCGAGTCGGGACGGACCCACCAGATCCGAGTGCATACCGCGGCCCTCGGACATCCCGTTTTCGGCGACCCCGTGTACGGCGGAGCGAGAGTCTGGCTCGACCGGGTCTCGCCGAGCCGGCGCGTCCAGCTCGCGCGGTGGTGGCGCGGCTTGAACCGCCAGGCGTTGCATGCCTATCATCTGGCCTTCCGACACCCGCGAGACGGCTCGCGACTGCGATTCGAGGCGCCGGTTTCGCCCGATATCGACCAGGTCCTGCTCGATCTCTGTCACGAGGAAGCGAGCGAATGAAGGTCAGACAGGAGATCGTAGGTGGCGCGGCCATCGTGCGTCTCTCTGGTCAACTCATGGGCGGCCCGGAGGCCGAGACGGTGCGGGAGACCATCCAGACTTTGTTGGAGCAGGGACATCGGAATCTGCTCGTCGATCTGGGCGAGGTCTCGTGGGTGAACTCCACTGGACTCGGTCTCCTGATCTCGAGCCATCTGCTGGCCGCCAATCACGCGGGCGTTCTCCGGCTCGTGGGAATGTCGAAGCGCATCCGAGACATCTTGACCGTTACCCGCTTGGACACGGTCTTCCAGGTCTACGACGACGAGCAGACGGCGCTCGCGAGTTTCCAGGTATGACGCCGGGATCGGGGGACGGTACGAACGCGGGACAGAGTCCGAGCGCCGAGCCAGAGACCCCGGCAGCGCCGGTCTCGCGCTCCGACGAGTTGCGAGCCCAGATCGCCGCGTCCGAACCGGAGCGCACGGTGAGGTGCTCGATCCCGAGTCGGCTGGAGATGCTGACGGCGGTCGACCAGCTCACCCAGTCGATCCTCCAGCACATCGATTGCGACGACGATTCAGCCGCGGCGATCGCCACCTCCGTCATCGAAGCCGGGACGAACGCCATCCAACACGGGCATCGGACTCGAAGCGAGGCGCCGGTCGATTTCACGTTCCACCTGGGGGAGCATGTGATCGACATCTGGGTCGAGGATCGCGGACCCGGATTCGATCTCGACGAGGCGCTCGCGATCGACCCGACCAGCCCGGCCGGTCTCCTCGACAGCCACGGCCGCGGCATCTTCATCATGCGCGCGATGATGGACCAGGTGGACTTCGAGATCCGCGATGGGGAAGGCGTCGTCGTCCACTTGCGCAAGCGTTACCGCCCGCACACCGCTTCGTGATCCCACCCCCCGGCCCACGCGCTCGGGGTCCGCTGCTCGGAATCGACGGCGGCCTCCGGCGAATCGGTTTCGCGCGCAGCGATGAAGAATGCGGGACCGCCTTCGGCCTGCCGACTCTCCTCGGACCGCGCGGCGCCCAACTCCTCTCGCGTCGAAGGGCTCATCCCGCCCTGGAGCGTCGGCTCGAAGAGATCCACCGTGAGACGCCGTTGACCGGGTTCGTCCTCGGCTGGCCCCTCCATGAAGACGGCGGGGAATCGGATCTCTGTCCGGCGCTCCGCTTCCTGGCGGGATGGCTCCACGAGCGGTTCCGTGCGCCCGTCGCGCTCTGGGACGAATTCGGCTCCACGCGGCGAGTTCGCGCCGACCTGCTGGAGGCGCCTCATCGGATTCGGCGGGATCGAGGGCTGCGCGATCAGCTCGCGGCTCGGTCGCTCTTGCAGGAGTTCCTCGACGCGGGTAGCCCGTTCGAGGAACACGACTGGAAGCGAGTGCATGCCGCCGGTTCGTGAACCGGCCCGCGCCGGTCTGGGCCGGAGGCTGGTCCTCGTGCTCGTCGCCGGCCTCGCCGGCCTCGCCGTCGTCGCCGCCGCGATCTCGGCGCCTCGTTGGCTCCTCGAACGTCCCGTCGGACGCCCGGTCGATGAGCAGGCGAATTGGCTCCGCGTGGCGCGAGGTGAGAGCTTCGCCCGTGTGGCTGCGCGCATCGAGCAGAGCGGATGGGCCGCGCCGGCGTGGCTCCTCCGCTTCGAGGCGCGCAGGCGCGGGGTGGATCGTACGGTGGCGCCCGGGTGGTACGAACATCGCGACAATGAGACCGTCTCCGCGCTCATCGATCGCCTGGGTCGAGGCGAAATCGCGGTCACGAGGGTGACGATTCCGGAAGGCTGGCGTCTCGACCGCATCCTCCGCGTCCTCGCGGACTCCACTCGCTGCGATCACGATTCGCTCCGCGCGTTGACGAATGACCCTTGTTGGCTCGCGCAGCACGGGATCGTCACAAAGACCGCCGAAGGATATGTCTTTCCCGAGACCTATCTGATCGCGCGCGGAGAACAACCGCGAGCGGTCCTCGATCAGATTGTCGCGCCCGGGGAACAGTTCTTCCGTGATTCGCTCGCGACGCGCGCCGCCGAAGTCGGGCTCGACCGCAATGAAGTCTGGACGCTCGCGTCGATCATCGAGGCGGAGGCGGCGCGTCCGGAAGAACGGCGGCTGATCGCGGCCGTGTTCTGGAATCGCCTCGAGCTCGGGATGCGGCTGGAGTCCGATCCCACGGTCTTGCACGCGCTCGGCCGGCCTCCTGGGCGAGTGCTCTACGCCGATCTCGAGGTCGACTCGCCGTACAACACCTACCGACGAACCGGCCTGCCCCCTGGCCCGATCTGTGCTCCGGGCGCGGACGCTCTCCGTGCGGCGGTGTCTCCCGAGCCTCGCTTCGACGCGTTGTTCTTTGTGGCCCGTGGCGATGGCTCGCATGTATTCTCCCGCACGTTCTCGGAACATGGTCGAGCGCGCGCTGCGATCCGCGCGGGACAGATCGGCGCGGCCCGCCGGGAACCGTCGGTTCGACGTACGGGTTGACCTCACGCTTCGTCCCCGCCCGCGCCAACGCCGCGATCCCGGTCCAACTAGCCCGATCGCTCATCAGGAGGTCGTGTCTTTGCGCTTTCTTCCTCGGTCCCTGCCGTTCGCGACGACCCTCCGACTTCTCATTTCTTGCGCGACTCTCAGCGGAACTCTGCCGGTAACCCTCGGCGTGGTCTCGATCTTCGTCGTTTCGAGCGTCTCGTCGGGCAGCACGAATGCGGGCGGGATCCTCGTGCTCGACCTGGTTCCGAATCTGACTCTCGAGGATGGAGATGAGGTCTGCACGCTCGCGACCCTGGCGGACCCCGCCCTCGCGCGCGTCACCGCTCCCGCGGACGGTGTCCCCCGCATCGCCGTCCTCTACGCAGCGTTTCCGTCGGACTCACTGGCTGCCGTGGCGGCCGTCAGTTTCGGTCTCCGCTACCCCGACTCGGTGCACGTTCTGGCGAGCGGCCCGTGCACTGGAAACGGGCTCAACCTTCCGTATGGGCAATGGCCCAGATCGGGCGCTGGCGTGGGGCTCAGCCTCGACCCGATCTCCCGTCGCGCGATGACGCCGATCTATTGGTTCGCGCTCTCGGCGCGCACCAGCGGAGTGTTCGAGATCGTGCCGCACCCGATCCACTCGCTCGGCGGGCACTTCGCCAACGTCGAGATGCCGCCGCGGGTCGAGGCGGCAGTCGCCTACGGAAAGATCGGATTCGGAGTGGCCGGCGTAGTCGCGGAGTTCGGTCCGCCACAAGGTCTGGGCGCCTGTTGTCTCGGCAGCGAGACCTGCCGCCGTGTGTCCACGCTGGAGTGCGAATTCTACGGCGGCCTCTTCTTGGGTGACCACGTCGACTGCGACCAGGCGTTGCCCTGTTCTCCGGAAGGAACTCTGGGCGCTTGCTGTCTTCCTGACGGATGCGAGCCGATGCCACGCCGCGGCTGTGTCGAAGCGGGGGGAACCTACATGGGTCCGGTGCCGTGCGCTTCCGTCGACTGCGCGGGCGTCGATGCGGGCGCCGAAGAGAACGACGGGTCGCGGTGACAGATCCCCTGAACCCGGCGCCTGTCACTGCGTTGCCTGTCACTGCGGCGTCTGTCACTGCGGCGCCCCTGGAGACAGCGCGCTACGAAGCGCTCCTGGCGCGGCTCCGAGAGATGGCGCCCTTGGTCGTCGCGTTCTCCGGAGGAGTCGACAGTTCGTTCTTGCTGCGCGCGGCGGTCGATGCCGTCGGTGCGAGCACGTCTCTCGGCGGGCAGGATCCGGTCCGCGCGGTCATCGGCGTCTCGCCTTCGCTGCAGGCGTCGAACCTCGCGTTCGCTCGGCGATTCGCGGCCGACCTCGGTGTCCCGCTCGACGAAGCGCCGACGAACGAGTTCGCCAATCCCGCCTACATCGAAAACGGCCCGGATCGGTGCTACCACTGCAAAGACGCGCTCTACGGTCTCCTTCGTGGGCTCGTCGAGCGCGCGCCCGACGGACGGATCCTCGATGGAACGAACCACGACGACCTGGCAGACGTGCGTCCGGGGCGGGCCGCCGCGCGTTTGCACGGCGTGGAGAGTCCCCTCGCCGAGCTCGGATGGACCAAACTGGAGATCCGAGACGCGAGCCGTCGCCTGGGACTGACCGGATGGGACCGCCCGGCGTCGCCTTGCCTGAGTTCGCGCATCCCGCACGGCACGCCGGTCACGATCGAGTCGCTGGCGCGCATCGCGCGCGCGGAGGATGCATTGCATCGCCTCGGTTTCCTGGACGTGCGGGTGCGTCACCACGGCGACGTCGCTCGGATCGAGGCGCCGACGCAGGATTTCACCCGTCTGTTGGAACGACGGGAGGCAGCGGTTCAAGCGGTGCAGGCGGCGGGATATCGCTGGGTCACGCTCGACCTGCACGGCTATCGTCCCGCAGGCCAAGCCTGGGTGGAATCGGCGCAGAAGGAGTCCCGATGAGCGAGTCGAAGCCCCCCCGAACTTCGCTGCCCCGTCGCGGTCGCGCGCGGACGGCAGAGGGGGCGGGACACGAGTTCCAGACGTTGGATTTCGGCCGTCGCAACTGGATCCTGTTCGGGGCCGGTCTGTTGGCGATCGTGGCCGGATTCGGCCTCCTGGCCGCCGGGGACATCACGATCGCTCCGATTCTCCTCGTCGGCGGGTACTGTGGCCTGATCCCCTGGGCGCTGGTCGCCCGGTCGCCGCAGCGGACCCCGGGCGCGGGGGGCGAATAGCTCAGTTGGTCAGAGCGCCTGCCTTACACGCAGGAGGTCACAGGTTCGAGCCCTGTTTCGCCCACCAACCTACCCTGACGGTCGCTTCCGGAGGGGGGGAGGGGATAGGCGGCTGATTCTCCGCCGTTTTCCTCCGGTTGAGGGGCCTCCCGCCCGAAACTCCTTCCGACTTAGTGGAAAACTGCCATTGACCATCTTCTGCGCGGCGGGCTAACCTCTTGAGCGTGCAAGCCACGAGTGGGGTTGTCTCCGCCGGTTCCGCAGCGCCTGATCTGTGGGGTTGTCGGTAGGCTGACGACTTCGAGCCCTGGATCGACCCATAGGAAATCCTCGTAGCCACACTCAGGATCCAACAGCAACTCGGTACCTCGGAGGGTTCGGATGAAGAAACTGCTCATGGCGCTCGGTGCACTCGCACTCTGTAGCACCTTCGCTTCCGCTGATATCCCAGATCCGTCGCAGTGCACTGTCGTGCCGGCGGACAACCTCGGCCCGTCCCCCGGTGGAATGGTCGTGGCCCCGCTCAACCCGTCGGTCCTCGCGGCCACGGTCAACACC
>Ga0163144_10006347_pt1 | contig 26090 bp, 16 predicted proteins | sample OliLak19BULKMAT1_FD_123175 | JGI IMG/M metagenome (GOLD analysis project Ga0163144, IMG submission 123175) | Freshwater microbial mat bacterial communities from Lake Vanda, McMurdo Dry Valleys, Antarctica - Oligotrophic Lake LV.19.BULKMAT1 | ecosystem: Environmental > Aquatic > Freshwater >...
TAGGCAATGGCAAGTTCGGGCGAGTCTTGGTGGGTGCGTTCTGCCAAATTGACTGACTTAAAGGCGGTATTTGCGGTAGCCAAGGTTTCGTTGGCAAAGTAATAAATTTCTGCCAATTGCTCATAAATACCCGCCGACTTTAACAGGGCAAGCGCATTGCCTGTGTGCGTGCCTCGTACCCCTAGCAGGCGGTGAGACACTTGGGCGACGATTTGATACAGTGTGCTGGAAACGATATTAGCCGTTCTTTGGGGCATAGGATAGCCAAAGCCTTTTAAGGCAAGCAAAAACTGTTGACGGCTTTCTGTCATGCGCGTTTCTGTCATATACGACCGCCCCAAATGGTCGTGAATGAGGGCGCGTTCTAGGGGTATAAGGTGTTCCGAAAAGGTTAGGGCGCGTTCAAAGAAGACAATTGCCCGTGAGTGTGCGCTAATTTGTGCCGAAACAATGCCCGCTTTGGTAAGGTACTCGCACGCCCTAGGGCGGTTTTCGCTGGCTTCATAGTGGTACGCCAATTCAGACGCATAAAGCGGGTTATTGCTATATTGCGCTTCTAGTGTGCTGGCAATGATGCGGTGTTGCTGTAGGGCATCTTCTGGCGAAAGCGTATTGACGAGGTGTTCGCGCAGTTTGTCGTGGGCAAACCGCCATTTGTTATCGGCAATCTCTAACACGCTTCCACACGAAGCCAGCCACTCCTCCATATTGGTACGGGGTGCAATGGCTTTGATGAGGGGTAAATCCAGTTCACGCCCAATCAGGGCGGCTTGGCGCAAGAGTTGGAAGGCATGGGCTGGCACGCGCTCTAGGCGATTTTGGACAACGGTTTGCATCCCCCCCGCAAACACGCGATTGGGCAGGGTGGTCAAGCCGATATTGGTGAGTGCGCCCACTTCTTCGGCAAGTGCGCGGACGACTTCAACGATAAAGAAAACGTTGCCTTCGCTTTCGCGTTCAATGAGTTCTAGCACTTCGGCTTTGCGCCCATTATCACCCAAGATAGACTCGCTTAGTTGCGCGATTTCATCAGGATTAAGGCGTTCAAGGTGCAGGTGCTTCATAAATGGCAGTTCTTGGGGCAATTGAGGGCGTTCATCATCTCTATAGTTTCCTACGATGAGCAACTGCAACTTAGCGAGGTATTGCGTTAGGCGTTGTAAAACGTTTAAGCTATCGCCTGCCCACTGTAAATCTTCTAAAACAAGAAGCATGGGGCGATTTTGGCGCATAAAGAGGGCTTCTATGGTGTTAAACAGACGGTTTTTAGCGGCAATTGGTTCTATGGTGGGCGCAAGGGCTACGACACGCCCTATTAGTGTATCAATATCCGGAATGAGAGCTTTGAACACGCCTGCTTCTAGGTCGGTGATGTCGGTTTCGATGATCAGTCGGCGCAGTGCGTCACGCCAAAGCTGGTACGGTGCGCCACCTTCACGGCGGGCTTGCCCATGAAGCACGAGTACCCCTTCAATCATGGCGGACGTGCGAATTTCTTCTACAAGACGGCTTTTGCCCACGCCACTTTCACCGCCAATAAGATAGCCACTTCCATTGCCTTGTTGGGCGTTCTTAAGGGCAGTCTGAAGCGTGGTGCGTTCTAGCTCGCGCCCGATGAATTGGGCGGCTTGCAGATAGCTCTCACGGACATTGACAGTCTCTTGAATCCCAAAGTCACGAAGCAAGTGTGCGCCGTTTTGATAGCGGTCTTGGGGGTCTTTTGCTAACAAGCGTTGGAGAATGGCTTGGAAATTTTCTTCCACATCCAGCAGGCTTACATCGGGGACTTCTTGCAGAATATTGGCAATAAGCTGGTTTTGCCCTGCATTGTGAAAGGGATGTTGCCCCCTAAAAATTTGATAGGCAATGATGCCTAAAGTGTAATAATCAGAGGCAGGCGTAATGGCTTCGCCAAGAATCATTTCTGGGGACATATACGCTAATGTGCCAACGGTTTCATCTTGGGCTTCAAAGCTAAGGGTTGCCAGCCCAAAGTCTAGCACTTTTGTTTGGTCATGATGCACCAAGATATTATCAGGTTTAAGGTCACGATGAATGACGTGGTGACGGTGCAAATAATCAAGGGCTTGTGCCACCTGTTTAATGAGTTCTTGCTTAACAACGGTGCTTTTATCACTCGCATATTCTAAAATGTTGGGTGCGCCCTCTAAGTATTCCATTGCAAAGTAGGGCTGTTTATCTGCACTAAAGCCGTAGTCTAACACGCTAATGATATGGGGATGGCGTAACCCCGCTAATACACGAAACTCTTGGGCTAAAGCTCGCCTAAAGTCGGTACTTGCCCCTGTGGAGCGATTGTCGAATTGAGTAGTGTAAGGAAGGACTTGTTTTAACGCAACAATCTGACCCGTTAAACGGTCGATTGCGCGAAAGACTAAACCCATGCCCCCTGCACCCACTTGTTCTTGAACAAGATAGCGTGTATTTACCATAAGACCCTTCTTGATAGCCATCTTATGAATTATAGTCAAATAAGGCTATCTGTCATAGGGTCATAAAGGGTCATAATAATATTAAGACATCTTTTAATCAAATTGTCGGATGTTTTGAAAAGGAGTTTTACCCTAGTGGATCAACCATTTACCGCACCTTCTCATCATGATGTATTACTTTTGCTGGTTCAGCTTGCCGTGTTGCTTTTTACGGCGCGTGTTTTGGGGGCAATTGCCCAACGTTTTGGTCAGCCAACGGTGATTGGCGAAATTTCGGCGGGTATTTTATTGGGTCCTTCGTTACTAAGCGGATTTTTCCCGTTTATTGGCGAGATTGTTATTCCTCAAACCCCCGTACAAGGCTATATTTTAGAAACGATTAGCCTTTTGGGGGTGATGCTACTCTTGCTCGTCACGGGGCTAGAAACCGACTTAGGCTTAATGCGACAGCAAGCCAAAAAAGCTGTTGGCGTGTCATTAGGGGGTTTAACGGTTACCTTGCTGACGGGCTTTGTCTTGGGCATGCTTGTTCCTGATAACTTGCTGGTAAACCCGGAACAGCGCATTTTCTTTGCGTTGTTTATAGCAACTGCGTTGGCGATTAGTGCCATTCCTGTGTTGGCAAAGGTACTGATAGATCTAAATCTTACACGGCGCGATATTGGGCAAACTATTTTAGCGGCTGCCATGATTGATGATACGGTGGGCTGGATTTTGCTTTCGATTGTGGTGGGCTTAATTGGGGGCGCGTCGTTAAGTGTATTAGGGATTGTTCAATCGGTGGGGCAAGTACTGGCGTTTATTATCATTAGCCTTACGCTAGGTGTTTGGTTGATGAGACGCGTTATTGTCTTTGTGCAAGACAACATTCACACTCCGTATAAAATGCTGGGTTTGGTGTTTTTGATGATGTTTGTGTGGGGGGCGCTTGCCAGTGCGCTAGGCTTAGAGCCGTTGTTGGGCGCGTTTATTGTGGGCGTTATTTTTAGCCAAATGCCTAGCCTAAACACGGACACTATTCATACGATTGAAAGCATTACACTTGGCGTATTCTCGCCTATTTTCTTTGCGGTGGCGGGCTTAAAAGTCAATGTGTTGGGGCTGTTTACACCTGAATTGCTGCTAATGACCGTAATCGTGATTGTAGTGGCAACAGTCTGCAAGTTGCTTGGTGTTTATTTAGGGGCGCGGTTTTTGGGGGGAAGTGATCATTGGACTGCCTTCTTCTTTGGCTCTGCACTTAATGCACGTGGCTCAATGGGGATTATCATTGCGACCATTGGTCTTACTTTGAACGTTCTAACGCAAGAGATGTTTAGCATTATTGTGGTTATGGCAGTCTTTACCTCTATCATCGCGCCCTTTGGGATGCGCTATGCGTTGCAAAACATCAAGGCGGATGTGAAAGAGTTAGAACGCCTAAAGCGCGAAGAAGCTGCTCGTAGTAGCCTGATAAGCAATGTAAAACGAGTGCTTTTGCCCCTACGTGCGCGTGCGGATGCCGGCACTGCCCAAGCCGTAGAAGCCGTTTTGCTAAACAAGCTATCGAGGCGTACCACAAACTTTAGTGCCACCCTGATGACGGTTTCGGATGTGGCACAACGCGCCCAAAACACTACCTATCTTAACCAAATGGCGGGGGCGTTTAAGGGCTTAAACATTACCAATCGTGTGGCGGTGGGTGAAAGTGTGGATAACGCTATCTTGAACGAAGCCAAGCGCGACTATGACCTGATGATGATTGGTGCATCCGAAGGTGTTACCAATACAGAGATTTTATTTACGCCCATCGTAGACTATCTTGTACGGCTTGCGCCTTGTCCTGTTCTGGTCGTTCGCGCCCCTGATGTGCCAGAAGGGTGGAAGCCTACACGCATTCTTATTCCTACGAATGGTTCTTTGGCTTCACGCAGAGCGGCTGAATTAGGGTTTGCGCTTGCCACAGAGGGCGACGAAACCTTGCACATCTTACGTATTGTAGAGCTATCTGATACTAGCACCCCTGTGGATGTCAGTGGTACATTGGTGATGCGCCAGCTTAAAACGGCGTGGCAAACGGTAGAACAATTTGCCGAAATTGGCGCAGAGGTTAACACGCAAAAACAAGTTTTGGTGGGGAAAGAACCTGAAAACGAAATTTTGAGCTACGCTGAAGATAATCAGATTGACCTGATTATCTTGGGAACAAGCGTTAGCTTTGGCACAGAACGTCTTTACCTGGGACCGCGTGTGGAGCGCATCCTAAAGCGTGCCAAATGCCCCGTTTTAATCATTAACACCTAAGCACGAGCTGGGGTGGACGTAAACCAAAAATGTCCGCCCCATGTGGTGTTTAATCTGTGCCTGCCAATGATGGAGCAGGGGTGGCATTTAGGCGAGGGTAAACCGTCCACCAAATGAGCATTGGCACAAGCGCGACCACCCCCGTACCTAATAAGATGGCTGTAACGGCTTGTACGCCTAAAATGTCTATCAACGCCCCATGAATAAGCACCGTCAGAACTGTAGAAATTTCAAAGCCCATAAAGTCTAGCGAGAACATGCGCCCAAGATAGCGATTTGGGGCGGTTTTTTGTACTAAGATGGTGCTATATGTCCAATTGACAGAGCCACCCATTGCCCTAACAAAAATGCCCACACACAACCATACCAACGTTGTAGACGCACCCATCCAAAACCAACTGGCGGTAATGAGCAAAAAGCCGACCATCACCAAACGGCGCATGGTTTCTACGTTGCCATCGTTCCATCGGTTTATAACAAGAGGTCCGATAAACGCGCCAAGCCCATAAACGCTATACATAATACCCAACGATAGCTCACCGCCCGTCCCCAAAATAAATACTTGGGTAGCGATGATGGTATAGAGCGTGTCCATATTGCCGATGGTGCTACCGAGCTTGATAAAGAGCGTCCAGCGCATCATGGGGGTTTTTTGTAAGAAGCGCAAGCCATCAACAAAGCGCGTGTCATCTGTTTTTTCGTCTGTTTTGGGGGCTTCAAAGGGAACATAGCGCACCCACAAAATAATGCCACTAGCAAGTAAAAATGTTAACGCATCAAAGATAATCGCGGCTTCACGCCCAAATAATGACGAAAACGCACCGCCCAACAATGCACCTAGTGCCAGCATCACCGACCACGTAACGTTAATCAGCGTGTTGCCCCTTACGAGGTCATCGGGTTGTAACAGCGCGGGAATAATGGCAGATTGGCATGGCTCAAAGATGGCAGAAAGCGCAAACTGGATAATTGTTACCCCATAAATCAACCACAATTGCTCTGGCGAATCGGCTAATAAGAACAAAGGCACAATGAGGGCGCGTAACAGGTTACTCCAAATCATCAGCCACTTACGGTTATAGCGGTCTATCAATACGCCAGCAAAGGGGCGAACAAGTAGGGGCGCAAGAAACCGCGATAGCAAGAAGAAGCTAATCGCAAGCCCGCTTCCTTCTGTAAACTGTGCGACGAGTGCCGATAATGCCACCGTATTAAACCAATCGCCAAGCAAGCTCACCACTTGGGCAATCCACAACTTGCTATATTCAGGATTACGCCTTAGCAAGCCCACATAATCGTTCTTCACGCTATTTTCCTTTAGTGACAATAATTTTTACACTATAGCGTAAACGAGCCAAACTTGACATGACCATCTATAGCCTTTATGCTTTTCGCCTATTTAGCAATGTCTAAGAGGGATGGCTTTACATGGAAGAATGGATTAAGGTGGTTATTTTGGGCATTGTGGAGGGCATTACCGAGTATTTGCCCGTCTCATCCACAGGGCATCTGATTATTGCCTCTAACTTTTTAGAGTTAAAAGAGAGCTTGCGCGGTGTCTTTGAAATCTTTATCCAAATTGGTGCGGTAGTGGCAGTGATTGCCTACTATCGTGCCGAACTTTTGGCGCAAGCCACACAAGCCCGCACCAGTGCAAATGTGCGTCACCTGTGGATGGCGATTGTAATTGCATTTATTCCTGCCGCGGCGATTGGCTTTTTGTTTAGTGATTGGATTGATGAGGTGCTGTTTAACCCCACCAACGTGGCGATTGCGCTCATTGTGGGGGGGGTGATGTTTATTGCCATTGAATACTATCAAAAACGCCGTCCCATAACCGCGCCAGAATCTGACCAAAGCCTTGAAGCCCAAACGCAGAGCATTACCTTTCGGCAAGCCATTTTTATTGGGTGTTGGCAGGTATTGGCATTGTTCCCTGGCATGTCGCGTAGTGGCATGAGCATTTTGGGGGGCATGGTAGGGGGGCTAAATCGCTCGGTTGCCACACAATTCTCGTTTTATCTTGCTATTCCTACGTTGGGTCTTGCCACGCTGTACACGCTGATAAAGAACCTTGATAGCATTAGCGCGGATGACATGGGGCTGTTGCTTTTGGGGGCGGTGATTTCGGGCATTGTGTCTTGGTTTGCTATTGCGTGGCTTTTGCGCTTTATCTCTACGCATACGTTTATTCCGTTTGGCATTTATCGCATTGTGCTAGGCGTGATTATTTTAGTGCTGATGGTTTCATAAAGCGTGCTAAAATAAAAACCATAGCGTAGATAGGAGGGAAGAACCCCATGCTTGCTACTTCAAACCTAGCGCAAGCCTTTGATGAATGGGTGGCACAACCAGAAAGGCTTCAGGAACATTGGGAGCTGATTAACGGACAAAAGATTTATAAGATGCCCTCACATCCCAAATCGTCAGCCATTGGAGCAACGATTGCCAGCTTTATTGTGGTGTATGTGCGCCAGCACAAGCTGGGCGTTGTTACGGATGCACAGGGGGGGTATCAGGTATTGAATGACCGTTACATTCCTGATGTGGGGTTTTTACGTGCAGAAAAAAAAGACAGCCCCATCATCAGTGATTACTATGCCGTTGCTCCCAATTTAGCGGTTGAGGTAATTTCACCCACCGATAGCATGAAGCAATTGCTAAACAAGGTGTCGAATTATTTGGCAGCGGGAACGGTGGTCTGGCTGATAGACCCCGACGACGAAACCTTAACCGTATATGCGCCTGCACAACCCGCCAAGATATTCGGTAAGAATAGCCAATTTGTGAGTGAGGGCGTTCTTGAGGGTTTTATACTAGAGATGAGCGCGTTATTTGAATAGCACAAAGTAGCGTGCTAAACAGGGACATTGACAGAACACAAAAAGGGGCGTGAAGCCCCTTTTTTGTTTGCGTGTGTCGTGTTGCTTTATCGCTTAGTTATTAACGGTTACGGTAATATCGCCGCGATTGTTCACTTCGCTTGTTTCGTTCACTTGGTTGGTGGGGTCAATATCCACACGGATATTGTAAGTGCCTGCCGACGAGAACGTAATATCGCGGGTGAGTACCACACTTTGCCCTGCCTCTAAGCCCCCAACAACGCCCAATTCTAAGGGCGGTTCGTTGTTGATGGTAACGATAACGCTAAACTGACTCGCGCTGCCTTGCCCTACATTGGTAATGTTTGCCGAGTAGGTGCGAATGGCTGTGCCACCTGCTAACGAGATAGCGGTTTCGCCGAAGATATTTGTCACAATCAAATCTGGACGCTGTGGCGTAGGCGTATTCGTTGCGGTAGGGATGCGCGTGGGCGTGTTGATGACGTTGGGCGCAGTAGTGGCGGTGGGCGTGGGCGTTTGCTGTGATTCTACGGGAATACTAAAGCAATTCCCTGTAACGGTAACGAATTGTGCGCTACCACTTACCCAACCCACACGGTTATTCACGTTCACCTTGTACCATGTGTTGTCGGCAAGCCTAGACACCATCGGCGCAAGCGTGCCTGCCTGAAGTGTAGAAAGAATGTTGTCACCAGAAGTTGTAGAGGGTGTACCACGGAAATTTAGCCCTACATTGGTAAGCACACGGCACACGCCGTCATTAGGAATAACAGGCACATTGCCCGCGCCAGAACTGCCACCACTATTCCCCGTATTGGGGAGTGGAATGGGTGTGGGGTTAGTCACGCTTTGTTCTTGGGCTGTGATTGTAATTTCTACGGGGTCACTGGCTACTGTGCCACGATACGCTAAAATGCGCAACACAATATCGCCTGCGGTGCGTGGAGTGTAATCAAGAATAGAAGAAAGTGTCTTATCGCCTGCATTAGAAGCAGAGGACACCGTTTTAACAATAGACCCATTCGCAAAAAGCTGAACACGGGTTACACCAACGCTGTCATTGGCAATTGCGCTCACCAAAACAGGCTGATTTATGGGAAATCTGTCGCCACCATTGGGGCTAACAATGGTAACAGTGGGAACTTGTGATGAAGGCGCGGAAACAGAAGGCGTTACAATGGATTGTGGCGTGTCTGGGCGCGTGCCTAAATTACACGCCACAAGTACCATTGCTAACAGGACAAAAATCCCGCTGCGAATGAACATCAGAGGTTATCCGCTGATGGGTTCTTTGTAGATGATATAGCGTCCCATGTCGTCGCCCTTGGCGATACAGGTATCCACATCTACTTTGAACTCACTGCCGCCAGAAACCCAGCGCAGCCCTTCCTGAAGCAAACCCTGACCTACAAAGCACACTGCGCGGTCTGTTTTTCTATCCCAGCACATAGGGCAACGTTCTAGCGTGTAGATGATTTTATCTGCGCCCTCATCATACACATTAGAAATTTGATCAGAGAACTGTGAGAATATGTTTGCCATTGCAGGAACACCAATCTTGAGCTTTGCGTTTAAGGGAAGTACCTTAAATGCAAGGTCGCCCACGCCTGCCAACGCACCAAAGGCACGCAAGCCCTGTGCAAAGGTGGCACGTCCCGCCCGTAATGCCAAACCACGTCCGCCACGGGGCCCATACATTTCATCTAGGGCAATGTTTAGGGCAGTGTAATCGGCAAAATCAAACTCTTTCTCAAGATTGTCTTGCGGAAAATTGCCAATCAAGTGAGCCAAGCCCGCCAGATTGAGAATCGCTTTCAAACCATTTTCCCCCATCACTTCTTGCATGGCTTCGATGGTAATACGAGCGAATTTGTTTGGGTAATAATACCCAGCTTTTTTAATTTCGGGTGGCATGTGCCTAGCCTCCAATCAATTCAGTACGTGGGTGCTGATTGATAGCGTTTTGCAAAATCAGTCCGATGGATAGTAGTTAATTGAAGAACACAACAAATCCTATTTTAACGGTATAACGCACAATTGGCAAATGTTCTGTAGCCAATTGCTAAAATTGCTTACCCGTTAAATATGGGAATGGTCAATTCTTCGGTTTCTGTTTGTGGCAAACGTCCCTGCATTGTCCAAGGTCCCGTCCATGTCACTTCAAGATTGACGAGCTTACCCTTGTAATTGCCTTCTGCTTCAAAGTAAACCAGCTTGTTTTGAGGCGTGCGTCCGCGCCATTTGCCCTTTTGTGACTCTTCTACAAGTACCTCTACCACTTGCCCTAAGTAGAGCGCGTTGATGTCGGCAAGTACCGCCCCTTGCATTTCGTCAATCATTTCAAAACGGCGTTTCTTTTCTTCGGGTGTTACGTCATCTACCATGCGCCGTTCACTTACCGTGTTGGGGCGTGGGCTGTATTGTGCCAAATGCACCTTATCTACTTTCAGTTCAGCCAAAATATCGTACGTTCTCATGAACTGTTCTTCGGTTTCGCCTGGGAAGCCCACGATGACATCGGTATGAATGGCAACATTAGGGACAATTTGGCGAATTTTATCAATCAGTCGGCGATAGTCATCCGACGTATAACCACGTTTCATATTGGCAAGAACGGTATCATCCCCTGCTTGGATGGGAACTTCGATGTGGGGCATAATGCGGGGCAATTCTGCCACCGTGCGAAGCAGCTTTTCCGTCATCCAGTTGGGATGGCTGGTTAAGAAGCGGATGCGGTATAAATCCTCTTCTTCTGCCACCTGATGCACCACGCGCAATAAGTCGGCAAGGTCGGGACCATCGGGAACATCTTTGCCATAGCGGTCTACAATTTGCCCCAACAACGTCACTTCTCTTACGCCCTGACGTGCCAAACTGCGGACGTGCGCGGTAATTTCACCCACGCTACGGCTACGTTCTACGCCACGCTTAAACGGAATAATGCAAAATGTGCAAGCGTGCGAACAGCCATAAACAATTGGCACATGCGCCGACACCAAGCTATTTTGCTGGCGGGTGGGCAATACAATCTCGCCATCTTGAACGGCATCACGATGATACCGTGCTTGTGTTTCTTGGTCGCGCCATTCGCCTTCTTCTGTCCGAGACATCAAGAAGTTCACCATCGGTTCTGGCTCTGAGGGTGACATGAAAACATCAACAAACGGGAGTTTTTTACGCAATGCCAGCGGGTCTTTTACGCCCACCAGGCACCCCATCACGCCGATGATTTTATTCGGGTTTTCTTTTTTAAGGCGGCGCATAATTTGTAGGCGATTAAATGCGCGGTCTTCTGCGCTTTGGCGCACCACGCACGTATTCACCACCATAATTTCGGCTTCGTCCGCATCTTCTACCGCAGAGTGACCTAAACGTTCTAGTTCACTGGCTAGACGTTGCGAGTCTGCCGTGTTCATTTGGCAACCTAGCGTTAAAATATGATATTTCATGGTTAAATCCTATAAAAGTCTTCTCTCGTATTGTAGCGAAACGCACATAGCGCGTCAATGTAACAAGGGGCGTGTTTGCGCGTTTGTGAGTTTTACGATTGAATTAAGGTTAAATAACCCGACAACTCAGTGAGAAAGTCTTCTTGTCATGCGCCACAGTGTTTTGCTGTATAACCCCATTAGTACGTCAAAGGGCAAGCAACGCCTGCCCATGTCGCTTTTATCTATTGCCTCTGTGATTGCCAACGATTATGACGCGCATATTTTAGACGGCAACCTTATCGACGACCCCGCCGAAGCCATCATCCAACGCGCCAATGAAACGGGCGCAAAGCTACTGGGTGTAACGGTGATGCCGGGTCCGCAATTGCGCCAAGCGGTTGAAGTGTGCCAGCGTGTGAAAGCCCAATGCCCGCAACTGAGTATTTTGTGGGGAGGATACTTTCCTAGCAATCACTATGAAACGGTACTTAAAAGCCACTATATAGACTTCGTGATTATTGGGCAGGGCGAAACCGCGTTTAGAAAATTTGTTGATACATTCTTTATGGGCGGCAGCCTTGATGATGTGCCTTCGCTGGCATATCGTGACGATGGCATCATCAAAGTGAGCCTTCGCGCCCCGTTTGTACCCCTCAATAATTTGCCCAAATACCCTTATGATGTCATTGATATGCCCCAATACATTGGCAAAAGTTACTTAGGCGAGCGCGTGTTGTCGCATCATAGCAGTTGGGGATGCCCCTTTAGCTGTAACTTTTGTGCGGTTGTGCCATTGGCACAAAAACGCTGGCTTGCCGAAAGTGCCGACCGCGTGCTGGATGTGATGCGCCACCTAAAGCAACGCTACAACGTGGACGGTATGGAGTTTCATGATATGGACTTCTTTGTTAATGAAGGGCGCACAGAAGCTATTGCCGATGGGATGGCAAGCCTAGATATTAACTGGTGGGGCTTGGGGCGCGTAGACACCTTGATGGGCTACAGTGACCAAACCTTTAGCAAAATGGCAAAAAGTGGCTTAAAAATGGTGTTTATGGGCGCAGAAAGTGGTAGCGATGAAACGCTAAAGCTCATGAACAAGGGCGGTAAGAGTGGTATCGAGATGACCGTTGCCATTGTGGAGCGCATGAAACGCTTTGGCATTGTGCCAGAGTTGTCGTTTGTGATGGGCAACCCCCCCGACCCGATTGCCGATGTGGAGCAAACAATTCAGTTCATCCGCAGGCTAAAAGCCATCGACCCCACGATTGAGCTGGTGCTTTATCTTTACACGCCCACCCCTCAAGAAGGCAGTACGCTCTTAGACGAAGCCGTAAAGGCGGGTTTTGCGTTCCCACAAACGCTTGAAGAATGGGCAAGCCCAGAATGGTCGCAACGTTCTTTACGCCGTGACCCGCAAACGCCGTTCTCTAGTGACCCTGTAAGAAACAAAGTGCGTGACTTTGAAACGGTCGTCAACGCCTTTTACCCAACTGTTACCGATACACGCCTGAAGGGAACGATGCGACGACTGCTAAATACCCTTAGCGGCTGGCGGTATCGCATGGAATTTTACCATTCGCCGTATGAATTGAAGGCATTACAACGCGTCCTTCAGTATCGCCGCCCCGAAACTATGGGCTTTTAAGCAGTATTCCCTAAAGAGCTAAAGCGCGTTATACTCATGGGTATTGTACGCAAATTCACAAATTAGGCAGGTAAAAGACGTTATGTTACGCAAAATCATGATGATAATGAGTGTTGCTGTGTTTGCTGTGGCGTGTGGCACCGTGGCAGAACCCGTATTTAATGCTGTTGTAGAAGCCCCTGCGGATGGTGAAGCGGTGGCGGCAGTGGCAAGCCCAACGGTTGCGCCTGCAACGGCAACACCCGTTCCCCCTACAGCAACCCCCACACTAGAACCGACCCTTGCCCCCACAGAAGCCCCAACCGAAGAAGCGACCGAAGCAGCCGTTAGTGGTGGTGACATTGTGATTGGTGGCGCAGATTATGGCGCAGATGACCCCCACAAATTTGCTGTAGATAACTTTGCGGATGCGGCACGTGGTGAAGCCCTTTTTAACCAACAATTAGAGGTGAACGAACAACAATGGGCATGTGCCACTTGCCATAGTGTTGCCGATGAAACCGTTAAAATTGGACCCAGCCAGCTAAACGTAGGGATACATGCGCTAACCCGTGTAGAGGGCGAACCCCCTTATACGTATCTTTATAACTCTATTTTGAACCCACAAGCGTATATTGTGCCAGAATTTGTGGGTATGACACTAATGCCCCATTACGGCGAGGCTGATGGCGTGCCTGCTACACTCACCAATTCACAGGTGTATGACCTTATCAAGTATTTGCTAACGCTCCAAAACTAAACCCTATCGGATGTACCTCTGGCGCGTTGGCGAAAAACCCCGATGCACGCGACAATCTATAAAAATCGGACACCCAGAAGGGTGTCCGATACGAATGCGTTATTTTATGGTGTGTAAGGGCGCACCCGTAGGGTCGCCTTCTTTCTTATGACCTGCGCCAATACGCTTCTAAATCGGTGTTGGGTGGAATGGCGACCGTATCCCCTTCTAAATCGGCGTTATTCATCATGGGCAGGCTATAGCTGATACCTGATGTCAGGGGCAACGCAAAGTAAACCGCTGTTCCTATACCCACCCGACTTTTGACCTTAATTAAGCCCCCATGCGCTTCAATGATGCCTTTGGCAATGGGCAAGCCTTGCCCCATGCCTGGCACACGAATCATTTGCCCATCAGCGTGGGTGGGCGTGCCACGATAAAATGACGTAAACAAGTACACCATATCCTCATTGCTAATGCCCACGCCATTATCACGCACGCGTAAATGCACCGCGCCGTCGATGGCATCCTTAATTTCTAGGCTAATCGTGCCACCGCTAGGCGTGTATTTAGTGGCGTTGTCTACCACATTGCCCAGCGCAAGGCGCAAACGACTTTCATCCCCTAGCACAAACAAGCCCGTTTTATCAATTTGGACGCTGAGTGTAAGAGAGGCAGCTTGGGCAATTTGTCGCCAATCATTTGCCACCGCCCACAGCAACGTTTCTACCGAGAGGGCGCGTTGGACTTGGCGGGCTTGGGCGCGGTTGTATTGTGTTAGTTCGCGCATGTCCACAATCATCTTTTGCAACGAGGCGGCGTGCCTGCTAATTTCGCGGGCAAAGTCGTTCATCATGGGTTGGGGGGCATTTGCGCCCGTTTGGGCAATCTCTTGAAGGGGTTGCTGAATGTCCTCGCTAAGTTGCGAAAGTAACTGCTCACGGGCTTGTTCTTGGCGCACTTGCTGGCTGATGTCACTTAGTAAAATTACTGTTCCTAAACGCTCGTGTGAGGGCGAAAGCACGGCGGCGGCTTGTGCGCTTAGCATTGTGCCATTGCGCTCAATCTGTTGGGGCTTACCAAGTGCATAAATGCCCGGTGCGAGTGATGCGCCCAGCATTTCATTCACCACATGCTGAAAGCCCTGCATGGCGCTAGAAAACGTGGCTTGCGCCCCCAGCAATTGGCGAGCGTGGTCATTCATAACTAGCACTTGCCCCGCCATATCTTGCACAATCACGCCACTGGGCAGGCTTTCTAGCACCGAGAATAAATAGGTGCGTTCACGGCGTTCACGGCGCAATAGCGTTCTAAAGCGGTCTTGTTGGGCTTGGCTTTCATCGGCAAATTGGTCTAGGGCTTGCCCGATTGCGCCGACCTCATCATTGGCTTTCATGCGTGTTCGGGCTTGGGGGTTACCACTGGCAAGGGCTTGAGCGGTTTCTGCCACTTGTTCTAGGCGAGCAGAGGCACGATGCACCACCCCAAACGCCACCATCACCGCCACGCCCGCCAATGTTGCCGAAAGCAACGCGGTCATTTGCCGTCCAATTTGAGTTACAAACGGGATGTTATTGGGGGTAAGTGTGGCGACTGCGCCCAGTGTGGCATCACCAAAGACAAATGGCGCAACAATCACACGGTATAGGGCATTATCAATTGTGAGGGCTGTTCTGATGGGAACGCCTTCTGTGAGGGCTTGTGACAGCGCGTTAGCGGGCAGCACTAGCCCTGCAAGGCGTTCTGTGTTGAGGTCAAGTGTGGTACTTGCCAACGTGCCATTAGGGGCATAAAACGCAATATCCGCAATGGCACTGATTTTAAGGCGTGTGAGGGCTTCTGAAAGCACTTGCCCCACCATAAGAACGCCTACGGTTTGCTCATTAAGCACCACAGGCACCGCCGTAACAAGCATGAGGTTTTCTGTGGTTAGCAAAAGCCCAGTACCTATGGTTTTTCCATCCAAAATAGCACGAATGGGGACAATATCGCCGGCGTTGGTGTTTGTGCTAACGCTGTATTCTTGCCCGCCCTGTGGCAATGTGACGCGCACCACGCCCGCCACTTCTACGCCACTGCGGTTAATGGCTACGACGGTATCAAGGTCTGCGACTTGGGCAAGGCTTTTAAGGCTATCAAAGAGTGCATCGGCTTGTCCTGCCTGTAAGGCTTCTGCAATACCCTGTGTGTAGCTAATGCGAAGGGCTTCATTGGCTTGTGTTTCGTAGAGGCGCACCGTTTCGTTTAGTACGCCTTCTGCGCTTTGCAACAGGATGCTTTCTTCACTTACGCCATAGCCCTCCGATAGCACGCTGGCGACAGCATACGCGCCTATCATTGCTACCACCATAACAGCAACCGCTAATGGAAAAACTACGCGCCACCGCAACGAAATGAAGAAGGGGTTTTCTTTGCCAAAAGGCTTTATCATCGCTTATCCTGCCGTCTTATGTGTTTGGTTAGCATGTGCCGTAGCCCCTAGATTCAAACGTCAGAGGGTCTACGGGTACATCGTTGATGCGTACTTCATAATGCACATGGGGGCCGGTACTGTTGCCTGTGCTACCACTCCATGCCAGCACGCTTCCCTTGCCCACTTGTTGCCCTGCATTAACGTTAAAACTGGTGTTGTGGGCGTAATATGTAATAAAGGACTCATTTTGAATAATCGCTAAGTAACCATAGCCAACGTCGCTCCACGCAGCATAGACCACTGTGCCACTGTGTGTTGCTAAAACGGGCGTTCCCAACGGAATCCCAACGTCGATGCCCAGATGATAGGCATGATAACGCTGTGTTAGAATGCCTTGTATAGGCAAGCCTGACGGGGCGCACCCTGCGCCACTATACGGTAATGTGCGCCCGTCTGCGCCAACAGTGGGTAATGCGCCAATAATGGGCGGTAAGGGCAGGGGCGGTGTCGTTGGGTAAGGTAGGGGGGTGGGTAACGGGGTTGCCCCCACAAAGACAAACTGTGTGTTGCCACTGTAGGGCAGGTACGCCCCCAATGATTGTACATCAGGGATAACGCCCACACGCGCCCCTTCATAGGGCGAAACGCCATTGTTTACCACGTCAAAATAGGCGGGCTGTACCAATGAAAATCGCGTGAAGGGCGTGCCGTTTAAGACGGCTTGGCGCACGTCAAAAGGCGTAAGACGCGCTTCTGTGTTGCCCGATAATGAACCCATCGTGCCAAACCCATACGCCAGCAAGCCCACCATAAGCACCAAAATAACCAGCAACGCAAAAAATGCGCTCCAAGTGCGCCAGTGAGTTTTAGAGGGTGGTGTAGGTGGTTGATGATTGTCCATAACCCCATTATATCGCATGTCTTGTTTTGTGTTGTGGTAAAGCGTTAAAGCATCTGCTATCCACACTTAACGACAATTTTACACAAGGTCACTAGCATGAGACCGTAAGAGAGTATTCGTTAGGAGACTTCATGACGCAACTTCTCGGCTATGCAGACTTACACATGCACACCACCGCCAGCGATGGCAAGCCCAGCGTACAACAAGCACTCGATTTTATCGCCCTACATCGTTCTCATTTGAACGTGATTGCAATCACAGACCATGATACACTAGATGCAAGCCTTTGGGCGTATGAACGCCGTCACTTGTACTCATTTGACATTATTACAGGTGTGGAAGTGACCAGCCGTGACGGACATATCTTGGCGTTGTGGGTGGATAAACCCATTCCTACGGGTATGAGCCTTGAGGACACCGCCCAAGCCATTCGTGAGGCGGGGGGTCTTTCGGTATTGGCGCATCCATTCCATATGCAAATGGAGTTTGTACGGCGTAATGCCCGCCGTTACTGGCGCACCCCAGAGGTGTTACTACAGGCAGGATTAAATGGCGTGGAGGTTCACAACGCCGGCATTGCCCATCCGGGGAGCAATTTAGCGGCGCGTCATGTCGCTAAAAAAGTGGGATTGGCACAGCTTGGCAATAGTGATGCCCATACACTTGGCGCAATTGGTGCCGGCAAAACGCGCTTTTTAGGGCGCACAGCTGCCGACCTACGGCGTGCCATTGAATCCGCAAGCACCAGCGCGGAGGGAACAGCATGGAACATCAACGATTACATCGAATACTTACACAAAGAGCATCAGAGGCGGGTGATGACATCTTCGGCGAAGATGACCTCGTTGGCAGTGGGTGGGGACTAGAACGCGCCCCCGTTAAGCGTGTTGCGCTAATGGCAGAAGCCTTTCTGCCTAAGGTAGACGGCGTAAGCAAAACAAGCTATCTGACAGTACGATATTTACAGCAAAGCGGGCGTGAAGTGCTTATCTTCGCGCCTGATACGTCTGTTCATGAGGTGTACGGTAGTGAAGTGGTGGCGTTGCCCTCATTTCCGCTTTCGGTTGCCCCAGAAACACGGGTTGCTGTCCCTAATGCCATCATTGAAAAGCGCATTAAGGACTTTAAGCCCGATGTGATTCACTTGGGAAGCCCTGCTATCATGTCCGTGTATGGCATGATGCTGGGGCGTGAACTCAATATCCCGGTCGTGGCAAATTATCAAACCGACTTGCCCGGCTATGCCCGCCATTATCGTGCGCCCTTATTGCAAAAACCCATAAGAGATTGGCTTCGTTATATTCATAACGGATGCCATCTTAACCTAGTTCCCACCGAAACTGTGAAAAAAGACTTGCAATCACACGGTTTCAAGCGCCTGCAAGTGTGGGGGCGTGGGGTAAACCTTAATCACTTTAGCCCCACCCATCGCAATGAAGCCATGCGCCAACGCCTGCTGGATGGGCGTGATAACGACTCGCTTTTGTGCGTTTATGTGGGCAGGCTTGCCAATGAAAAAGAAGTAGAATTGCTGGTAGACACTGCCAAATTAGAGGGCGTGTCATTAGCCATTGTTGGTGATGGTTATGTGCGTGAAGCCCTAGAAGAACGTTTTAGTGGCACAAATACCCACTTTACCGGCTATCTTGTGGGGCAAGAACTGGCAGAAGCGTATGCCAGCGCGGATGCCTTCTTCTTTACAGGGGGCAACGAAACCTTTGGGCAAGTGGCGCAAGAAGCAATGGCAAGTGGGATTCCGTGTGTAGTCACCAATAGGGGCAGCGTGGGCGAACTGGTGCAAGAGGGTATCACGGGCTTTGTGGTAGACCACACCGCCCAAGCCTTTGCCGAAGCCGCCCGCACCTTGCGCGCTAACCCCACATTGCGGGCAAGCATGGCACAAAATGCCTTCGCATCTGCCCAAACACGCCCTTGGTCAGCCATCATGTCACAGCTAGAAACGCACTATAAGCACGCCCAAGCCCTTAGTAATCGCTTTAAGCATCGGGTAGGGCATAGCAATTACACGCGCACCACACGCCTAAGAAGCGCGTTTGTAACGGCTGGCACATGGCTCACTTCTGCGGTGTATAGTTTACGGTCTTCGCTGTAACGTTTTGTGAGTACAAATAAAAAAAGGGGCGGTAGGACACCTGATATTCGGTGTTCCCACACGCCCCTTTTTGCGTTTAGTTGTTACTAAACGATTGTTGGTGGTGTATCGGGGGTTGCTGGTGCTTCGCCATCAGGTGCAATAACTGGCTCGGTTTCCTCTTCTTCCACAGGGGGCAGAAGGACTTCACGCACTTCAGGAGCCATCCCAACCAGTTCTTGGGCGGATGTGCCACGCAGTTCTGCGCCAATAAGTTCATAGAAGCGTTTGCCTTCTACCACTTCTTTGCTTAACAGTTCTGCGGCAACGGCTTCTAGCTGAGCGCGATGTTCTGTAAGGATAACGCGCGTGCGTTGATAGGCTTCGCCCACAATACGCCTAATTTCTGCGTCAATGTGGGCGGCGGTTTCTTCGCTGTAGTTGCGCCCTTGTGAAATGCTATAGCCCAAGAAGGGTTGCGTTTCATTGTCGCCAAAGTTAAGGGGCCCAATGGCTTCGCTCATCCCAAATTGGGACACCATACGGCGAGCGATATTGGTTACTTGACGCAAGTCTTGTGATGCGCCTGTGGTGATGTCACCAAAGATGATTTCTTCGGCAACGCGCCCACCCAATGCTGATATGAGCTTGGCTTGTAGGTAGGTACGGGGGTAATTACGGCGGTCATCGTTAGCCGAATAGGCAGTAACACCCAAACTTTGCCCACGTGGGGTAATGGTAATTTTAAGCACGGGGTCGCCATCGCCACTATAGTGAGAGGCTACGGCGTGACCTGCTTCGTGGAACGCTACCACTTTTCTCTCGGATTCATTAGAGAGAGGAGGACGTTCTGTACCCAGCACAATGCGCTCAAACGCGGTTGAGAAGTCGTTTTGTGTGAGCTTCTTTTTGTCATAACGGGCAGCGTTAAGGGCAGCTTCGTTACATAGGTTAGCAAGGTCGGCACCACTAAAGCCCACCGTTGCGCCTGCCAAAAGTTCTAGGTCAATATCATCACCCAATGGCTTACCGCGTGTGTGAATTTTAAGAATACTTATGCGCCCTGTTCTATCGGGAAGGTCAACGGTTACTTGGCGGTCAAAACGCCCCGGACGCAATAACGCAGGGTCAAGCACATCAGGACGGTTGGTGGCTGCCATCACAATGACGGTAGCACTTTGGTCAAAGCCATCTAGCTCTGCCAACATCTGATTAAGCGTTTGTTCGCGTTCATCGTTGCCACCGCCCAAGCCTGCGCCACGTTGCCGACCTACGGCATCAATTTCATCAATGAACACAATGGCAGGAGAATTGTCTTTGGCACGGCTAAAGAGGTCACGGACACGGCTTGCGCCTACACCCACAAACATCTCTACAAATTCAGAAGCGGCAATGCTAAAGAATGAACAATTGGCTTCGCCTGCCACTGCACGCGCCATAAGGGTTTTACCTGTACCGGGAGGACCCACCAGTAAAACACCACGAGGCACACGCGCCCCCAGCGAAATGTATTTATCGGGATTGCTTAAGAAGTCTATAATCTCAACCAGTTCGCGCTTTGCACTGTCCTGACCTGCCACATCATCAAACGTGACGCGGGGTGTTTCGGCGGTGTATTCACGGGCTTGGCTTCTGCCAAAACCGAATACGCCGTTCATTTGCCCTTGTGCGCGTCTGGACATCCAAATAAAGAAGCCAATGATAAGGATAAGGGGTAAGAAGTTAATGAGCAACGACAGCAAGAGGGGGGTGTTTTGAGGGGGTTGTGCCTCTACTCTGGCGGTGGGGTTGCGCTCGGAAAGCTCGCGCTGGATAAGCTCTTGACTCCCGAGGGGCAACACAGCTCTAAAGCGATCTATGGTCACTTCGCGCTCGGCAACCGTGGTAATGGTGATGGCGTTCCTAAAACGCCCCTGAACGTTGATGCCGTCGCTATCAAACGTGATTTGCGTGATATTTTCTACTTGGTTACGTAGAACAGAGTAGGGAATTTCTACCAAACCCGTGTTGCTACTGTTATTGCTCATAATGCTGCTAGACGATAAAACAATCCAAATGAGGAAAAACAGCAAAAGGGCGGGCCAAAGCCAACGCCGCCAATCTTGGGGTAACTTGGGGGGCTGATTGCCACCGTTGTTGCCGTTTTGATTGTTGCCACCGTCCTGATTGGGATTTGGTTTCTTGTTGTTTGGTTGCATCACGATACCTTAAACCCAAATGTCACTAATTAAAACTATTATAGCGCATTATACGTTAGAAAACTGATAGCGTTTGCTCAGATAAGCATAAATGAAAACGAGATGCTCATTTGTCATGCGGTGGGGCAAGCGGTATAATACAGACAAGTTTTGTAACCAGAGAAAATAACCATGAGCGACCAACCGTATCAACCCATAGCCAGTGATGATGACGTACAAAAACAACCCTCCTCACCTTCTGAAGTGGTAAAAAAGGTGATTGGGATATTGCGTACAGACGAAATGCGAAGTGTTACTTCTGAAGAAATGCCCCCTACTGGGCGAAGCGCGCGCCCTGATGAAGTGGCTTCTACCAGAACACGCCAAGAAACGTCCCTTACTAAAACAGAAAAGCCCCTGCAATCGGTGGCTTCGCGGGAAGTGCCAAAGCCTGTTTCTTCCTCCTCCTCATCACGCACAGAGGACGTGCCAACACCGCCCCCGTGGGCATTAGAGCAATTTTTTAACGGTGAGGTTGACCTTGACCTTGAACTGAATAAACGCATGCCGAACCTGCCCATGATGTCTACGTTGCAGTTTCGCGCGCTAGGCGCAAACCCCCAACGCCATATTGCCACGCTCACCACCCAAGACAACAGTGCTTCGTTTCTCATTGAAACCGACCAAAGCACCAAAGTAACGCATTTTTCTTTTGTGTTGGGCAGTATGCTAACCCTACGTTTTATGATGGATGAGCTAAGTGATGCAGATAGAACGCGCTGGATGGACTTAATGCGCCGTGATGGGGGCGGACTATCGTTTTTGTGGGGGGTAAACCGTTGGACACGCGATTATCTTATCTGCGTGAATCGGCGTCACCACACAAACATTTTTGCCTTTTCACCCAATCGTTTTGAGGCGGGTGTGCGCGTGACCGCGCCCATTATGAAGCAACTGACGGCGTGGCTCCATAACGCATGGACAAAACCGATAACGCCCGATGACCCCGACAAACCTATTTTAACTTGGTAGAGAAAGTGACCGTTTTTGAATCGTTTACAGCACGAAACAAGCCCGTACTTACTTCAACACAAAGATAATCCCGTTGATTGGTATGCGTGGGGTGAAGAAGCCTTTTCGCAGTCGAAAGCCCAAAACAAGCCCATCTTATTAAGTGTGGGCTATAGTGCATGCCATTGGTGTCATGTGATGGCGCACGAAAGTTTTGAAGACCCCGAAACCGCCGAGATGATGAACCGCCTGTTTATCAACGTAAAAGTTGACCGTGAAGAACGCCCCGACATAGACGATATTTACATGCAGGCAGTTATGGCAATGCGCCGTAGTGGGGGCTGGCCCATGACCGTTTTCTTGTTCCCTGATGGTCGCCCGTTCTACGGAGGCACATATTACCCCCGTGAACCGCGCTATGGGATGCCGTCTTTTATGCAGGTGATGGACGCGGTGTATGATGCCTATGTGAACCGCCATGATGAACTAAGCGAACAAGCCGACAATTTAACGTCATCGCTAGACCGCGCTTTTTTGCGGTTGGATGATGTGAGTGATGACGGTTTTAGTGAAACCCTCTTAGAGGCGGGCGCAAAGGGCTTGCTGGCAGACTTTGACGAAATTAACGGCGGCTTTGGAGGCGCACCTAAGTTTCCTAACCCCATGAATTTGGCGTATTTACTGCGCTTTGCACACCACACACAGCGCGATGATGCCCTGAGTGCCGTGTCCTTTTCACTACAAAAGATGGCGCATGGCGGTATTTATGACCATGTGGGCGGTGGATTTCACCGCTATGCCGTAGATGAGGTTTGGCTAGTGCCACACTTTGAGAAGATGCTGTATGACAACGCCCAATTAAGTCGCTTATATGCTCAAGCGTATCGGGCAACAGGGAATGAGGCGTTTAAGCGTGTGGCGTGTGACATTTACGACTATGTGCTACGCGAGATGACTGCGCCCGAAGGCGGGTTCTATAGTGCTACTGATGCCGATAGTGAGGGCGAAGAGGGCAAGTTTTTTGTGTGGACAATTGATGAGTTAGAAGCGTCACTTGCGTCTCTTAGTGCCACACTCCCCAATGCCAGCGAAATTGCCATAGAGTATTTTTCCATGTCACGGGGGGGCAACTTTGAGGGAACGAATATCCTTAATATCCCCACCGAACCCAGCGTGGTTGCTAAACGCCTTAGCATGCCTCTTGAAGAATTAGAGAGTGCAATCCAGCAAATTAAGGACAGGCTTTATGCAACCCGCACGAATCGCCCGTTCCCATTGCTAGATGACAAGGTGATTACGTCATGGAATGGCATGATGCTTGCCAGCCTTGCTGAAGGCGCGCGCTTGCTCAATCGTCCCGACTATTTAGGGGCAGCCGAGCGTGGCGGAGACTTCTTTTTGAATGACATTATGGCAAGTGATGGGCGTTTGTTTCGTACGTCTAAAAATGAGGTACACAAGGGCAATGCCTATTTAGAGGACTATGCCAACCTGATAGATGCCTTCTTAGAACTGTATCAATCTACGTTCTTAGGCAAGTGGTTTGTGGCGGCGCAAAAGCTGGCAGAATTTGTGTTGGCGCACTTTTTAGCCGAAACGCAAGATGGCTTTTTTGATACCAGTAACGACCACGAGCAACTCATTGTGCGCCCCCGTAGCCTACAAGATAACGCTGTTCCTAGTGGCAATAGCATGATGAGCAAGCAATTATTGAGGCTTTTTGCCCTAACAGGCAACCCCACCTATGAAGAAGTGGCACGCAACGCGCTTCGTCCTTTATTGCCTGCCATGCAACAATACCCCCAAGCTTTTGGCGAAGCCCTTAACGCGGTGGATATGCTGGTGCGGGGCGCGTATGAAGTGGCACTTATCGGCAATCCCACCCAAGCCCCCACAAAGGCATTGTTGGCGGTACTGCACGAAGGCTACTATCCTAATGCCGTTGTCGCGCTGGCGCGTGAGTCTATCCAAGACAGCGAGAAAGAGCCAATTGCGCTTTTGCACCATCGCCCCCAAAAAGACGGACAGCCCACAGCGTATGTTTGCAGGCATTTTATTTGTGCAAATCCTACAACATCGCCTGCGGAACTTGAAAGTCTCTTGCGTGTTTAACTAGATAACGTTATGGTTGTGTGCTGTAAGATGCACCAGCTGCAACATTGAAGATGAGAGAGACCTAAAACTAGGAGAACAATCATGGTGAAACCGGTGGCAACGGTGAACGTGATGCCCAAATTACCTAAGGCATTGAGCCGTTTAGAAGAATTGGCTTATAACCTCCGCTTTACTTGGGATCATGAAACAATCAGCCTTTTTCGTCGTCTTGACCCCGACCTATGGGAAAAGACCCATCACAACCCCGTTTTAACGCTAGGGCTAACCAGCCAAGAGAAGTTTGAAGCGTTCAAGAACGACCCCGCTTATATGGCAAATTTAGAGCGCGTGCTTGCCGATTTTGATGCCTATCTACAACCCAAAAAGACATGGTACACCGATAAGTACCCCATCACTGGCAAAAATAATAAGCCTGTCATCGGCTATTTTTCTATGGAATTTGGCTTGGGCGAAAGCCTTCCTAATTATAGTGGTGGCTTGGGTATTTTAAGTGGCGACCATCTAAAGAGTGCCAGTGACCTTAACATCCCGTTGGTGGCGGTGGGCTTGCTGTATCAAGAGGGCTACTTCCAACAATACCTGAATGCCGATGGTTGGCAACAAGAGCTATATCCCATTAACGATTTCGCTAATATGCCCCTTAAGCTAGAACGCGATAAGAACGGTGAACCCCTGCGGATTGACGTACAATTGCCCAATCGCAGGCTGTACGCCCAAATTTGGCGCGCGCAAGTGGGGCGCGTGCCATTATTCTTGCTGGATACTAATATCCCCGAAAACCCCCGTGAAGAAGACCGTAGTCTAACAGACCGCCTATACGGTGGCGATAAGCGCACCCGTATTCGCCAAGAAATTGTGCTAGGTGTGGGCGGTATTCGCGCCCTAGAAGCCTTAGGCTTGCGCCCAACTGCTGTTCACATGAACGAAGGTCACAGCGCATTTTCGGCACTAGAGCGGATTCGCTTGGTGATGGGTGAAAATGGTTTGTCTTTCTCCCAAGCGAAAGAAATTGTGTCTGCCAGTACCGTCTTTACGTTACACACGCCTGTTCCTGCGGGCTTGGAACGCTTTGGCTATGACCTGATAGACGAACACTTTGTGGAATATATGAAAGAACTCGGCTTAACACGCAACGAATTTCACGATTTAGGGCGCGAAAACATGGGAACATACGACTTGTTCTCTATGTCTGTAATGGCATTAAAGATGTCCTATGGCGCAAATGGTGTGGCAAAGCTTCATGGTGAAGTAAGCCGTGAAATGTGGCAATGGATGTATAAGCAAGTACCGGAAAAAGAAGTGCCGATTGAAAGCGTTACCAACGGGATTCACGTTCAAACGTGGCTTAGCCGTGAAATGGGAACACTTTATGACCGTTACCTAGACCCCGCATGGCGCACCGAAGAATGGCGCAAGGATGTTTGGGAAGGGGTGGACAGCATTCCTGATAGTGAGCTTTGGCGCACTCACGCTCGCCGTCGTGAGCGTTTGGTGGCATTTTGTCGCACTAAGCTAAAACAACAATTGTTGAACAGAGGTGCATCACAATCAGAAATTGCGTTTGCTGATGAAGTGCTAAACCCCGACGCACTGACCATTGGGTTTGCGCGCCGTTTTGCCACTTATAAGCGTGCAACGCTCATTTTCCAAGATTTAGACTTGCTAGACCGCCTTGTAAACAACCCCGACCGCCCCATGCAATTTATTTTTGCGGGCAAGGCGCACCCCCACGACAACGAAGGTAAGGCGTTTATTCGTGAAATTGTGCGTGTTGCAAGTATCCCCAAGTTCCGTAATAGCATCGTGTTCTTAGAGAATTACGATATGAACGTGGCGCGTTACTTGGTGCAGGGTGTGGATGTTTGGTTAAATAACCCCCGCCGTCCTAAAGAAGCCAGTGGCACCAGTGGCATGAAAGCCATTTACAACGGCGTACTCAACTTTAGCATTTTGGATGGCTGGTGGGCAGAAGCGTACACGCCCGAAGTCGGCTGGGCAATTGGCA
>Ga0163144_10006348_pt1 | contig 26090 bp, 17 predicted proteins | sample OliLak19BULKMAT1_FD_123175 | JGI IMG/M metagenome (GOLD analysis project Ga0163144, IMG submission 123175) | Freshwater microbial mat bacterial communities from Lake Vanda, McMurdo Dry Valleys, Antarctica - Oligotrophic Lake LV.19.BULKMAT1 | ecosystem: Environmental > Aquatic > Freshwater >...
GTATCTTTCGTGAATGAGTCACGACCCTGTGAGTCCCGTATGAGGATACTCTATGCATAGCCAATTATAGGCAAATTAGGGCATTGCACACTTTGCAACGTGAACACATGACCATGCCTACAAAAGTGAAGTCGGTTTTTTGACACCACATGATGTGTGATGGTGCTGAACCATAGAAGTAGCCACAGCACCACAGACGAGCTAGGGACCCAGAGATCTTCAGACAGTTTGAGATTTCTTCCTCAACACCCATGATGGTTGCGGAAGCTTTATTTTGAGCAGAATGCAACACAATGAAAACCTCATGAGAGGGCAGCAATGCAGTGACAACTTACAACATGAGGAAACTGTTACAATTTTATCACATGGGACAGAATGCCAAACTTCTGATGTCACTGCCAGCAGTCAAGCACTGTTATGGGCATGTTGCTTTGTGGAAACATGCTAAGTCCGTTGTGTGTTTGATGCACTTTGTTGATGCACGGGATGACTGGTGTCTTGCAAAATGACAACACATGGTTCTTTTGCATAGTGCATTGTGAATTCATAATCAAAATGCAGCAGTCTTTTTTGCTTTAGATTAGGTTGTTATTGACTCACAGTAAGGGATTTGTTCTAGTAGATGTCCCCACTCACTGAGTGCACCAGCATCTTCCACTGCAGTAAAGAATCCACGAATGAACGTGCGTGACCGTGGTCTTTTGTTCTCTTTCGTTTCAAGTGGTACGTCGTACAAGTACGTCGTACCATATTATTGTATGTATGGAGACGGTTGGGATTTCGATTCATTGTTGCGACTCCCCCGCAACTCCAACTAGCTACTAATGTAATAAATCATAATAATCACATTCTAACACTTTTTTATTGCTGACAAACAATAGGATAGTCGACGCCCAACAACAACGAGCCAGCATACAAACGAAATCCAAGGAACAACAAAATCTCATAGTCATGAAGGTTGCTTCGTCGCTCAAATGGCACAAGGCTTTCTTGCCGGCATGTGGGGTTATTTGTATTTTGGTCAACACTCTTTTGGTCAACACCATCGAAATGAATTATTCTTTGAATGCCTATTATGGGAATAGGGAGTGCCAGTCTCCACTAGTATCGACCTCGCCGTCATCATCGTCATCCTCGCTGCTAGCGGCGGCGATCTCGTCATCTACCAACCACAACAAAAAGTACTACGCGCCTCTCCCTCAAGATTGGTGGTGCCGCGACGCGGACCGCGTAGAACCCTACGTTCCCGTCCAATTCACGAGAGGAAGTCGCCGTGGTCAAACCAAAACTGTACGTCGCATTTACGATGATTACAGTATGAATCTTACCGAAACCTATACGGGCGAGTGTCGGACGCACATCATGAACAATCATACGTGGGGCAAGGCGAGAGCACCCTTTGCCGACAAGCTGCAAGTCAAACGAATTCTGCTGGAGTTGCTCAAAGACACGAATTCTCCCGTCAAAATCATACCGACGATTGCTCATTACGATGCTACCAATGTTTCCGAGTTTTCCATTCACACATTATTACAACAATCACAAGGACAGGGCTTTATCATCAAACCGACTCATACTTCTGGCGGCGTGGCCAAAGTGGCCAACGGCGTTTATAATTGCTTTAAGAAATGCACAAAGAAGGGCAAAGTTACCATCGAGCACAATCCTGCCATGGCCGAAGATTATGGCCGTGCCAATGTCGCATACGGTATGGAAAAAGAAGACTCCAAAGTCGCCGACAAGTTCCTCCAAACCCAATACCAATACATTCCACCCCGCATCATTGTCGAGCCGCTGTTGCCACTCCAAGACCAGGGTCTGTACCATTTTTGGGTCTACAATGGACACATTGCCTTTGCCAAACGTCGATGCGAGCATACGACCAGCGAAGAACGACGCCTCCAAAGTCGACCAGGTGGATCCTTTGTCACGGCCGATTATCGAGACCTTGGCGACCACTTCGAAATGGCCTATGTGGGAGCTTGTCCTCCCATTGTTGCGGTACCCAAAACATGGGATATCATGGTGGACATTGCGCAAACCTTGTCCCGAAAAATCCATCCCATGGTTCCGGATGTGGTTCGGATTGATTTATACGAGACCAGTGCCGGCGATGTGTACTTTTCGGAATTTACCTTTACTGGCGACCAGTGCCAACGCTATGGGTACCCCATTGAAAGTGAACGACTATTGTATGCCATGATGCACGATATGATTGACCTGGACACGGTGACGCCAGATTTTGTCGACGGCTTGATCAACGGTGCGGCGTGTTACGACGCCAACGGTACTGCGCTGACTGCTAGAGTACTTCCGAGCAGTAGTAGTCAGGATGATGATGATGATGTGGCTACTGCACAGCTACTAGCTAGCTTGCTATAGTAGACGAAGAGAGCATGCCCCATCCATCGACGGAAACCTCCAGTATATGATTTCGAGCTTCGAGGAGTGCCATTTCAGTTCTCAACTCTGGCACTGTACTAGCTAGCTAGAATGCATAGTAAGGTCATTAGACAACCTTTTAACTCAAAATGTTTTGTGATGTCTTAGCACAACTTCCATTGCCTTTTGCCACTATTTACTCAGTGATCCTTGCATGCATAGTTGTTTCCCACAAACATGCTTGTGCGGATTCCTAAGCTGCTCGACCAATAGAGAAATCTTTCTACCAGGCGACCCTGCAGCAGTGCTTCATAAGCATTGCTACAACCCACATTGATTTTGTGCCCCAAAACAAAAGCAGCACAATGCTACAAGCTGACCTGTCAAAATGGTCATGTTGGCTTCAAAGGCTTTGTTTTTTTGCTGCTTTCATTTGCATGTTTGAATGCACAGAAGAGTTTCTGCTTTGTCTGTCTGCAGGTGTCCTCTCAATGAACATTAAAAAATTGAAGAAAAATGTTTACTTTTACTTTGGTGTCTTTGTGCTTCAACTAAGCTCTAGAATGTTTTGAGATCTATGGACAATTTGGATGTTCTTTGTTAGTGTTGACTTGCAGGCGTGAACATGACAAACGCTGGCTACATTGACAACGGAATTTCAATTCAAACATTTGGGTTAGTTCATAACCTTCTATTTTGTTTTCAATTTTTACTACCTTTTGTGTCACCCTTCTTCCCAGAGGGGAGCTAGCCACACCATCCATTATCTATGTTGAACTCAGAGGGCCAATGCTTTCATGTTGTTGAATGGATTCTGTTTGGATGATTTTTGCAAAATGATTCTCTTCCACAGACATTCATAAATAGTTTTATTGGAGAGTGTCTTTTGAAGCAAACCAGTCAGAAGAGATAAGCATTGTCAAATCTATGTTCTGCATTGATCTGATCCACATTTGCAGCACAATGCGTTTCGCTGCCATGTCAATCTGAAATTCAGCCTTCATTCAACACCCCTGAGTTCCCAAATGAACATGATTCAATGCAATCACCACTGCGTAGAATGAGATGGCTTGATCTTTGTCCTTCTGAATTGAGTGAATGAATCATTACAATTATACTGTACTAGCTAGCTAGTCCTAGACTAATCTGTTGCTCTGTGTTGCTCATTCAGAACATCAGAACACTGGTGACACGAGACGAGCAACGCCAACCCTAATCCGAATAAAAAGCAAGACGCACACGTAACGATCTTTTTCGTGAGCATGCCGGCGTTCGTTTCCCAGTTTTGAATTTGGCGATGATAGATTTGAAAAAATGAGAGCCATCACGCACTGGACAACAGTGATGAGCACGTATTGACTCATCAACAATAACTCTCGCTTTCATTTGCATGAAAGAACAATACAGTAGTACAACACACCTATGTACACCTAATCCTTTACCAAGAAGAACAACAATTAACATAAGCCTAGTAACAACAAAGCACAATGACAATGACACTAGGAATAGACGACATACAATCCATGAAAGTGGCTGCATTGAAGCAAGAATTGCGGGACCGTAATTTACCTGTAGGAGGTGTGAAGCGAGTTCTGCAAGAACGGCTCTTTGAAGCGCTGCTTATGGAGGGGAATCAACAAGAAGAAGAGCAACCACAAGCACCCTCCGAGAACGAAGAAGAAGAAAAACAGCAAGATGCTACCGAATCAAATGCGCAAGAAGGAGACGAAGAAGCATTTTTTGACGCGGAAGAAGAAGTTGCTGTTGACGGGGAGGAGCCTGTACACAAAGTCCCCGGCGAAGAGCAAACCGAAGAAGTAGAAGCTAACGACAAAGTTTCTCTGGAGGAGAAGGAGGAGGAGCAACAACAACCAACAGCATCGTCCGAGGAAGTAGAAGAAGACGAATCGACGTACAGTGATGCGGAAGAAGAAGAAGAGGAGAAGAGTGAATCTGTTGTGGACTTGTCAAATGATCAGTCGCAACAAAAACAACCATCTTCAGAGAAAGACGGACAGGAAGACGAATCTATGGACAGTGATGTAGAAGAAGATGAGGAGGGGGAGAATCAGTCAGTGGTGGACTTGGAGAAAGTGGCGCCTGTCATTCTCACAGAGCAGCAGCAGCACCAAGTCGAGGACGAAGAAGAAAAGGACGCATTGCTTCTGGAAAAGGAGCCGTCCTCGGAGGAAGAAGTAGAAGAACAAGATGCTACGGATTATATAGTTGGAAAAGAAGACGAAAACGAGAGTCCATCTACCCTGGAGTTGCCGGTTGTTGAACCTGAAACTCTCAAAGAACAATCCAAAGAAGCAAATGGCGTCGTGCTTCTGGAAAATAATCTGGAGCAGAAAACACCGTCCGAGGAAGTTGTAGAAGAACATGTACCTACGAAAGATAATGTTCGAGAAGAGAACCAAGCTGTCGTCGAGGAACAGCAAGTCGAAGCTAATGAAATTTTAGCAGAACATGTACCTATAGAAAACAATGTTCGAGAAGAGAACCCAACTGTGGCGGAATTAGAGCAAGATAAACGTGTACCTACGGAAAACAATGTACGGGAAGAGAACCCGGCTGTCTTGGAAAAAGAGCAAGTCGAAGCCCATGCTGCATCTGGCACACTGAGCGAAGCAATCAACGACAAAGAAGACAAAGCAAGCTCCGACGATGGCGCTACTACTTCATCTACATTGCAAGAACTAAATTTGACAAGTGACAACTCCTCCAAGGAGCTATTCATCATAAAAATGCACGACGACGACAACAAAGAAGAAGCCTCCTCAATCGACAACAGCAAGGAAAGTTCCGATGCAAGCTGTTCTTTAGTTTTAGAGGGAAAAGACCTGAAGGATTCTTCATCACCACCAGGCACCGAAACAACGACCGCTGTTGTAAGTCGCGACGACGTTTTACTTTGCGCAACGGTGGAGACACCTTTCGGAAATTCACCTGGAGACGATGGTGCCAACGTATCCCTGCTGCCTTCCACAACAAAAACTGAAGAATCAGCGGCGTTTGCTGGTGCAATAGAGACTTCCATGGAAGACACGCCTGAGAAGGTTGGTATTGATTCATCAGCTTTTTCTTCCACAGTTCAAGACGAAATAGCAGAGATTGCTGGTGATGGCGTTAGTGGTGGCGCTACAGAGACATTAATCCAAGACAGCTCGCCTATGGTTCCACAGGAACAGGACGAGGCCCCCGTAAAACAACCACAGGACGACGAAGAAAAAATCTCCTTGATTGACAATGGCATTGAAAAGCAAGCCAAAGTAGCTGATAGCGACAACGATCATGTCGCTGTGCCATATCAAAGAAAGCAAGCAGCAAGAAATGCCAACGACATTATTGCACCCAAGGGCAAAATCAAATCCGCCAATATCGGTCCCCGCCATTCGGACAATGTTGGGGCAATGAAACAAGGTTGCTTACCAGTCCGTGAAGCTACTATGGCGGCCCGCAAACAGAGTGCCAACAAAAAAGGAAGTAGCATTGCAAAGCAGTCAGGAATCCAGAAACCAACCTTCTCGATCAAGGCAAAGACGACTTCGTCCAAAAAGCTTCCTGGCAACAAGGTCAACAAAACGCAAGGAGCTGCTGCCCCTTCAGTCGTCCACAAAAAAGACACCGTCCATAGTAGTACCACCGCAGCCAACAAGAACCACAACAATCGCCAAAATCCTGTGCCCAAGCCTTCTCGTGCTTCTCTTGTGCCTCAAAGCAATAATCGCCCTGTACCCAAGCCTTCTCGTGCTCCTCTTGTCGCTCGAAGCAACAATCGCCCTGTACACCTGCCTGGAACAAAGAAGCAGCCACTGAAAAAAAACCATGCCGGCACGTCAACCGTCAAGCCAAGCAGCATTTCCGCCTCTTCCCACAGCACATCTTCACATGCTAGTACGACACAAAGCCACCACCACATTCATTGGACAAAGCGAGCACCCGCTCCAAAGGATCCTCAAGTCAAAGACCACAATCGTCAACTATTTTACTGGTGCGTCAAGTGCCAGCTGTGGAATACAGCGCATGGCACCAAACAGCATTTTGGACCTGGTATTGGCGCCAAAACCAAAACTTTCAAATCCAAAACTGCCACCACCGTGCACAACTGAGATCTAAGGGAAACATACTATCACACTTTGAAGACGTTGTTCTAGCAAGTGCGAATGTTGAAGTAAATAAAAAAAATGTATCATGGGGGCGTCGGGTATTGGAATACTACTACTAGAACTTCAAATGTAACATGGGAATAAAACCGAATCTATTATCATCATGACCATTTCTTTGTAGGCCCGGTCTTTGCTCCTATTCTTTCAAATCAAGAACGAATCAATGCATCCATTTGACTGTTGCAATGAGCTCTGTCCCAACTCTCACTTTTGGTGCCATTTCCACCCCCTGGTGTTCCCACCCCCATCCCTGGTGCTCCCACCCCCACTTCTTGTGCCGCTGCACGGAAGGCGAGATAAGTATGCGCAATCCCACTTTTGACAACACCACGCCCATCAGTTCCATCTACTGAGCTGAGAACAGCCCAAAGTGGAGAGATAAGTGTCACGATGGCCATCTTTCCCAGCCAAGACAATGACCTCCCACCAGTCCAAGGACGGAGGGAGAAGCAGGTGCTAGCCTTTCAAACATTTCATACAGGTTCATTACAATAGTAGTTTCATCTTCCTTTCAGAGTTGGTACACGTAGCTTTTTCTCTTCGCACAAACACAGGCAACTTGCATGCTGCACTGAAAATCTTCAGTCACGTTTCATGCATTCACGGGTGCGGTATCTTTCTCAACAAACGCGAAAGATCGCTCACCCATCAACAACCTGACCTGCCCGCAGGCGATCGACCATGATACATCGTACTTGGTTGACAACTTACAAAAGCCTTGCCGTTATGCGCCACATCTGATTTAGTTAACTAGCTAGACGACAACCCTTTGTAAATAAATAACATGTCTTATCGGCAAAGAGAAAATCTTCCTTTGCTAGCTGTCGTCTCCACAACGACGACTATTCTTCTTGGATTCTGGATTGGATTCTACCGTCGTGTTACTACTACGGGAGTTGCGAACCGTAACGACAGAGCCGAGACCCATGGCCGAATAAAACGCCGCCTTCCAAACACACAAGCCGAAGCCAAGTGTTTGCAACCGCTGGATTTGCCGTGTGGTTTGTTGCTCCAAAATCGCATCCTTCGTGCGGCTGCTTTTGGAGGTTCCGATATCGAGTCTCTTCTACAATCCCATGTCGAAGTGGCACGGGGCGGAGTGGCCATGACGACAGTCGCCTATGCGGCTGTAAGCCGTGATGGAATGACCTTTGCCAATCAATTGCTGTTGGACCATGACGACCACAAAATGCTGAAAGATTTGCAACGTCTTGCCAAGGCGGTCCACAAGGCGGGGAGCAAACTTTCCATTCAATTAGCGCATGCCGGATCCTTTGCGGATCGCAAAATTACCAAAACACAGCAACTAGCTCCTAGTCGAGTCTTTAATCCAGCAGGATTTGATTTTGCGCGAGAAATGACCCTGCAGGATATGGACCGAGTAGCCGCTGATTATGTCAATGCCGCCAAAATGGCGCAACGGGCAGGCTGTGATGCGATTGAATTGCATTGTGGTCACGGATATTTGTTGAGTCAATTCTTGTCGCCTAAAACCAATCCACGAACGGATGCATTTGGAGGTAAACATATTGACAATCGATTGCGATTTCCATTGAGGGTACTACATGACATTCGACAAGCCGTGGGACCCAGGTTTGCCATTTTGGTCAAAATGAATCTCAGTGATGGTTTTCATGGTGGGTTGACACCCGAGGATGCACAAATTGCTGCCATCGAGTTCGCAAAAGCCTCCGCCGATGCTTTGGTATTGTCAGGTGGCTTTACATCTCGGAATGGATTTTACATGTTGCGTGGCAAAACACCCTACTGGTCCATGGCACGAGCCTTGGGTGGGACCAAGGGACTCGCCGTGTTATTGTTTGGATGGTGGCTGGTACCACAAATCCGATTTGAAGAGTGCTTCTTCCTCGAGGAAGCACGACACGTCCTACAAGCTCTTGTAGCAGCATCATCCAATGTTCCTGTTTGCCTCGTGGGAGGCGTTGTATCCTTATCGGCTATCGAGGGATGTCTAGACGAGGGGTTTGAACTCGTGCAAATGGCTCGTGCGTTGATTCAGAATCCCAACATGGTGAATGACATTCGACAGTCGCTACCTACTACTAGTGTTAGTATCGCAACAACACACCATGAGAAGAATGGCCACGATCTTAACACTACTACTAGACCCGACACGACCCTCCAAAACGACAATGACAAAAACACCAACGCCAAGAAGAACATTCTATCCGGTTGTACGCATTGTAACGAGTGTGTCATCAGTACATTAGACGCAAGCCGAGGTATGCATTGTCCCATCAAAGACCAACGAAGTGACGTTTCCAACACGCATCTTTCATGGTGACAAGCAAAAGGCTTGGGAGTCCTTTTAGGGACGTTGAGACACGTATAGTCTTTACGCTGGAGTTTCCTACTTTTTCTCCGCCGACAATCCACACAAAAGCATGCCATCGACATTGTTTTTGGATCATGTTGCACATCCCTTACCTTGCCCACCACATCGATGAAGCAGCTTACTGTGATACACTGTAGTGGCCGGGTCATGCTTCCATATTCCGCTAGCTACGTGGCCAACTAGTCTACAATAGTACAATACTGTCGTGAAAGCCATTCCTTCAAAACGAGCAATTTCGCCGTGCTCGCACATCTGCTCGTTCTATTTTCGCTCGTTCTATTTTTCTAGTTTTTTATAATGGCCCGCGCGGGCCTCGCCTTGGCAATCAAATTCAAAACGAGTGGCCTCGTGCAGCCATTTTTAACTCTGGTACTAGTACCAGTACCAGTAAGACGTACAGTAGTCTACAGACTCGATTTTATCGTTAGACTACATTTATTTTAGTATTACACTGACTGCGCTATTCATCCATCACTCCACAATCCAGCAGTCGAACAACAACAACCCTGCTGTGTATCTTTTACTAGTGCATCTCTCCATCAAAAGAAGCTAGCTAGCTAGTAGACAATCCATTAATCTTCATCAACTCAGCTACCACAGCTACCATATCATGGTGAAACGTAAATTTCTTCAGCCACAACAGCATCGAGGTGGCGGCACTGGCGGCGACTTGTTCCACCAAGACGACAACAACCATAACGATCGCAATATCTGTCAACGAATCTGTGCGTATAATTTCTGGATCTTGTTTACCCCCTTTTGGATCTTTTTTGGCATCCAAGCCCTCAAAGCGGAGACGGGGACCTTTTACAATCGAGCCCACGGCTTGATGCAAATGGCCACTGTAGAATTCAAGCCCCAATTGCGGTTTGCTAATAATCGAACCAACTCTACAGAGGATGATGATGACGAGGATTGTTGGTGTCCCAATAGTACAGAAGTTGAGGAGGAGGAGGAGGACGTGGAAGATGGACCACACGAGTCTCCTCCTCCTCCTCCACAAGAAGAGCAAACGATCGAAGACATCATGGCACAACTCCCGGAAGACCTACGACAAAAAGTCAAGAATGCCATTTGGGTGGACAACATGCTCAATCAAATCATTGACGAGTCGACCGATGACAAATTTGCCCGCGTCAAACTCCAAGACGAGTTGAATGCGAATTTGTCGACGGATCCACCCCCCATTCAACGCAAGTGCACCCTCCTCGCCGCCGACGTCCCCTCCCAACGTAAGTATTATCAAAAGTGTTGTGAGAATGGCTGTCACTGCGAATTCTACGGAGGATCCAATGCTACTGGTACTACTGTAGATGATCCGTTTGTGGGACTGTCCGAAAGTTCCTTGCCGACAAGCAAAGCTGTGACTCCAGCTGCTCTCCCCTCTGTAGTATTGGAACCTCTCTATGATCCCTTGGAATTCAACGCTACCAATAATATATCCGATACGGGACAAGATGCGGCTTGGACCATGGAATTGTTTCAACGATTGGATAGAATTCGGGCCGTCTGTGGCAGTGTCTGTACCAACAGCCAGAGTCCCGAGGCGTGGATGACGCATAGTGTGGCCATTCCGGATGCCAATCTTCGATTGACGCTGGCTCTTGATCTGGAGGCGAATTGTCCCGCCTTGATGGCCAATGCCGATATCGATGCGGGCGACCCCACCGTACCCTTTCCACCGCCGACCAAATTGCACCCACACTACAACATGGGGGGAGGTGGGAATCTGGTCTTTTATAAACGACGCGTCGATGTGTATTTAGGTGGCCAGGCTTTGCAGAATAAATGGACCCAAGAACATATTAATACACTCATTCAGATTTATCAACAAGAAACTGTGACCTTAACTCCCGATCAACAACAATATGCTCCCACCTACGATATTGCCGTGACCAAAATCCTCAAGGAAAAATTCATAAGCATTGGGATTGCCACCAAGCAGCGTGTCCTCGTCATTGGATCCGAAAAACCATGGGTCGAAGCCATTTGTTTGGCCATGGGGGCTCAACATGTTACCACACTCGAGTATGGATCGATCGTGTCGGAGCATCCTCAAATCTCCACCATGACACCGAACGAAATGAGAGACTTGTATGCCAAGGGCGAGCTTGCCAAATTTGATGTCGTCGTGTCGTGGTCCTCTTTGGAACACAGTGGTTTGGGTCGTTATGGCGATGCCTTGAATCCCTGGGGGGATTTGTTGGCCGTCGCCCGAGCCTGGTGCATGACGACGGACGATGCTCACTTGGTCCTCAACGTTCCCTGTGGGCAAGATTTGATTTGGTTCAATTTGCATCGGTATTATGGTAAAATGAGATATTCTTTGCTGACGACCAATTGGATCCAATTGGATGGTGCTGAACATCCACCCAATTATTTCGATGTGGGGAACAAAGATAATAATTATATTGCTTTTACCTTTCGCAAGGTCACGGACTTTTCACCGTACTTGGACAAGCTTGGTCAATAAGTTTTAAGCAAACTACAACAAGGAACGAATAAAGGAAACTACTACTAGCTACTAGTTGGAATAATAAGATGTTCGAGCAAGTTAATTTGGGAGGTGAGCGCCATTTCTATGATTGGATACGAGGAGCATCTTATTTGAATGGCGCTGGCATGGAAAGGGAGTTGAGATCAACTCTTCGGGTCAAGGCAGCACCAAAGGTCGACCCCGGCGGTCGTTTCAGGCACACGCCCCTTCGACAAGTTAGAGATCCATTCTCAACAGCAGCACGCTGCTGTACCAAACAGAGTTTACCAACACAAAAGGACCGCAACCAACGCAGTATAGAAGGTGCTGGATGTACCATTTAACGTGAATCACAATTCATGAATGTATCTCTCAGCGGCAAAGGTTCCCGCGGTAATGAATTTACGAGATCCGTCTCCACCAGGACCAAGCCGAATAAGAAGGCATTTTGAACCTCATCTGCTCGTTGTTGTTTTTGCGTTGGTGTTCGAGAGAAAATGTTTTCGTCATCGGACACTTAAAGAATAATAAGGGCTTGTGTTCTTCTTGCTTTCTGTATTCATCTTCGTCTGCTGGCTGCCCTACGAAGCCTGCGCGGATTGTTTTTATCCTCTTTGGACCAAAAGCAAACGAGTTTTCGGAAGCATCGGCCCTCAAACGTCTGCATATCCCGTTGCCGAATAAATACCAGGCAATTCAGTAGACCTATAGATAGTGGGCATCCCCAAATATGTGGACTTGTCAGCAACGGACAAGAGGAGTGCTTCAAGCAATCACAAAATGAAAATTTGCTTACCTTGCATGGGCAAGAAAATCGTATACGCAAAAAAGTAGAGTGTATCGTTGTGCAAACCGATGGTTCGTTCCAATATGAATGCTACAGCCCAACAAATGTAGGTTGTCATGAAAGCCGCCACATAGAACATACCCTGAACTGCAACAAGTCGCGATTTGGTTCTATCTGCACAAATATCCCTACTTTTCTTGTTCATGCGGTCTTCCTGTTGTTGCTGCAGTTGTTCTTGCTGTGGCTGTTGTTGTAGCTGCGGCTGCGCTTGCTGTTGTGGCTGCGGCTGCAGCTCTTGCTTCTCTTCGCCACCATTCCAACTTGTTGTTGCTGTCGCTGTTGTACCACCCGTCTGAAAGGCCGAGGAAGCAAAAGCAGAATTATCCAAAACGACATTTGTTCCAACGACTACGTCCTGCGGGGTCATGACGGCTACCGGTATGGATTTCCATTCTTCTTTGAGTGATCGGGGCAGCATCGTGCTATTCCTAGCCGTATATTGGGCCACTTTATTTTCCACATCCCGGACAAATAGAACCAAACAGATCATGGAGATGCAGCATATAAACACGCAAGGCCAAGCCGGGATATAAACTAAAATGTCCTTGAGTGTTTCTGCTCCTTCACCTCGTTCGCAATCAACGCTTTCATCCAATTCGCAACCGTCGGGAAACGAATTGAGCCAGCAGACCTATGTTGTAGTTGGAAGAGATGGAAGGGCAGAACATCCAAGATGAGTTTCATTTTCATTTGTGTTCAAGAGAATATATTGCAACACCATTCTAAGGTGTCCACAAAAAAGATTTCATTCTTTTACCTCATAATCTTGATTGTACCATTGATAGAAAAGGGGAACAATCGCCGTGACTAACGCCACTGCCCAAACACTGCCATGGACCCATGGTTCATAGAATCGAAAGTCTTGATCTCGTTTGTTGTAGCGAACCGTCAACAAATAGAAAATGGACAAGACGGCATTAAACACGGGGGGGGGCCATGTATCCCAAACACAGCAGAAATCCTTGTAGAGTACAGGTCTGCTGATTGCCAATGTTGCCCCAAATATAATCCAAGTCGCTGGGTGCCACAAAGGTACTCATGACGGAACCCACGGACCATAAGACATCCGCGATACTCAAACTGGTCAACAACCGGGCAATGGCTTTTCCTCCTCGATTGTTGTGACGATCCACAAAGACTTCTCGCAAGATAATGTACGAGCCAATGAGGGATAAGCCTCCAGTGACGACAGGAACAATGGAATTGGCCTTGGGCAAGACAAAATTGTCATAATAGTCATCGCCTTCTTCTGCTACCATGAGCGTGTCGTTGTTGATACCATAGTCATCATGGCCTCCTCCTAGTTATAGTAGCGTAGTTGCATTGACATCCTCCGCATTGTTGGAGGAGCCATCCCCTATGATCGTTAGTAGTGTGCCATTCATAGCTTGCATCATTGTGGTTTCATTCGGCATGTTCGCTGTCGTCCTACTAGCTAGCTACTACTAGCTAGATGGAGTCTAGCTAGCTACAAGGATGGTCGATTACTAGTGCTGTTTCTCTAAAGAAAGGAGGTGGAACAAATCAATCTTCGGTGCCTCGTGGGCCTGCAGGGCCATTCCGATACTGCATACAGTACCTAGCTAGCTAGCTACGTAGCTCACAGCTGTGCGTGGCTGGTGGTGCTACTACTACTAGTATTTGCAAAAGAGGAGATGTCGATCTGGAGTGGCATGGAGACACGCCATGCATGGCATAACACTGACTGGAATCTATCTAGCTTTCTGTAAGAGTCAGCTAGCTAGTAGCGAGATTTTGGTTCCGTAATGTTAGAGCAGTCTCACTCGGCATACGCAAGCGATTTTAAATGACGCCACAACGGGCGAATAACGTCTTTTTAGGGTTCAGGATTGGCAGAGTGGTATTCAGATTTCTGTTTAAGATTTTGGCGCGAAGATCCTCTGCACTCGGAAATATCAAACGAGTGTCAAATGGATGACAATGACACTAATAACGAGCTAGTTAATGACACAATGACAACATGGATTTCAATCAGACAATGTTCAACAACATGATAGCTGCCTACCTGTTGGTTTTGGTAACTACTTGCCTTGTTTTAGCTGCCGAGAATGATGAATTTTCCACCCCTCCCATTGATGTTGGTGCGTTTGTGCAAGGTGCAGCAGCAGCTCGTCGGATTGAGAAACGTCGACAACGAGATGAAGAGGAGACTGACAACGGAACTGAAGCCTCCAAACGTTCCAGGAAGTCTAAGCACGACTTTGAGAGGGCCAGGATGTGTGTCTACCAGGACTACCTTGGTCCGGATCCATTATTTGGGCGTCAATTTGAACGAATATTCCGAGTGACACGGGGAATCTTTGAACGTGTTTGGCAGAAGGTCGCAGCTGCGGACAACTACTTTGTGCACACACCGAACCCAGTTGATGGAAAAGCTATCTACCCGGAAGCAAAAGTACTTATGGGTTTGAAGCAGTTGGCCTTTGGAGTTTCCCCGATCGCGTTTGTTGATTACTTTCAGATGGGCGAGACCAGTGGCCGCTCTTGCTTAAAACGACTTGCCAAGGCTTTGGCACACGACAAAGAATTGCGAGCAAAGCACCTCCGAAAACCGTCAAAGGCCGATGCTAAGGCCATTAGCAATCTGCACGAGGAGTTGTTTGGATACCCTGGTAACTTAGGTTGTTTGGACTGCATGCATGTTTATTGGAGAACGTGTCCTGCTGCATGGCAAGGCCAATTCCGGAATGGTAAAGAAGACCAATCCTCGATGGTTCTTGAGGCAGTCGCTGACTACAACACTTGGTTTTGGCATTCATTCTTTGGTACCCCAGGAACGTGTAATGATATCAACATTTGGGACCAGAGTCCCCTTCTTAAATCCATGTTGGATGGAACAATGGAGGAATGGGACTTTGACTACACCATTGGAGAGCAAACGTTCCAACAACTACACTTCATGGTGGATGGCATTTACCCGGAAATCTCTCGATTCGTAAAGACTGTAGCAGTCCCACTAAATGGCTACCAAACAAACTATGCCGCGTGGCAGGAAGGAGGTCGTAAGATGATTGAAAGAGCCTTTGGCATATTGCAGAGAAAATTTCAGATGCTGTGCCGTCCAGTTGAGTTGTTCTACATGTGTGAAATTGCTGACATTGTTGACACCTGTTTGATACTTCATAACATGATGGTTGAAGTTAGGATGGAGCGCGACGAACCTGAGCATCTGTCTACATATGACGTTGTTACACTGGATGAGAATGCCGATCGAGATGCCTTGCTTTTCCGGGAAGAACGTGTAAGTCAAAGAGCAGAAGCAGCTGCTACAGATGCAGCAGCCCGAATCAGTCACAACAACGAGGATGCAGACAGGCAACACGGTGTCGCTGCAAGGTGGAATGCGGGCAGTACAGAAAGAAACGAGGCGGTGAAGGCACAATGGGAATTGAACTTTGAAGCAGCTGATGAGAGGTGGGATGCTCTGCACAACGAGGCCGAACACCACCGATTGAAACATGCACTGATTCAATCTGTTGCGGCCGACAAGAAGAACAATAGAAAGGAAAAAGAATAGTCTAAGTTGAAGTGCAATGTCATTTATAGAGACTTAGAACTTCTAATTATCAACTGCACTCCAACTCAATTGTTACATTGAATCACTGGTGTTGGGAATGTAACCAACGCGACGCTCGTGTTCTTGTGTGGACATCAACATCGTACAACCGTCAGGGTTGCGTGGTTGGTTTTGTGACATCTCGGAAAGCATGGAGAGCATAGGGTCAGACTCGCTGGTCATCAAGCATTCAACGTTAACTTCATTCGCTCCAGCTGTTGTTGTGTTTGCTGTCAATTGTGAAGCCTGTTCTTGTTCCGTGATGTCAATGTCGTTCGGCTTGTCGTGGGGCTTCTTGAATCCTTCAAGTTGCTGTTGCATCTCTGCCATGCGCACTTCCGCCATTCGTTTCGTCATGGCACTCTTTGTTCTCGGAGACAGGCCTTCCAGCAACTTCAAATCATTCTGAGACTTAAGGTGTGCGTTTTGAGCTTGAATGCTGTCAACAAATGCTGCAACCAAAACATTATGTGAGCAGAAAAGAAAAGAACCGAAAATATGGCCATCGACTGACAACACTCACCTTTCGACATGACACCAAGGGAACATGTTACCTTATCCATGTAAGAGACCTGGCTTTTTTTATTTCCCTCCGCGGCAGTCGAGACCAAATCCTGAATCAACTTCTTGTCGGCTGCAGCAGTCTTGGCTTTTTTGGTACCCTCCGGGCGCAGCTTGTTCGCTTCCCGCTTCTTTTTCTTTGCTTCGTCTGAGGCGTCTTCGTCGCCTTGGAACTTCCTCCATTTTGGATGCTTACCCAATGCAATTCGCATGTTCCAGATGGTGTCACAAAGACGAGCATCCTCGGGGTTTCTTTTTGACCAGGTATCCTTCACCATTTGATTGAACTTCTCACGGTCGGCATCGCCAGAAGGCGGTTCTCCCATGGTTTCCTCAATGCCGATCATCTTAAGCGTGAGCCTTGAGTGTCCTTTAAAGCGGTTGAAGAGTGAGTTCTGATTCTTCCTCACTGGAAAGTTTTGGTGGTAGACGCGATTATGCTTGGCAATCAAAGTGTTGTAACAATCAAGCATTTTCGCCTTGAAATCGGCCGATTTCTGACTGCAACCAACGATGTTATCCTCACTAGCCGCTACGAACGCCTTAGCCATGTCAATGTCTTCAGACATGGTCATGTTAGGACCCTTTTTGCCGTTCTTGTCGGCCATCTTGACAACGAGAACAGTTTCTACTGACAGTGGTATTATGTTGTGGAAGAACAAATAGATGCACTGATGTTGAGAATAACAACAAAGAATCTTTTCAGCACTTCCTGGTTTTAACCTTCAAAGCTAAATACCCATGAACAGGACTTCATTTCCCTGGCCACTAGTAGAGGATTGGCATTAAAAAACAGAGTCGCCCGATCCGCCAACACATTGGCTGACACATTGGCATGCATTGGCACGCTGTTGGCTTTTGCTAGCATTTAACTAGCAAATGACGGTCGGAAACAGACGTTTCCATCCAATTTGATGTTTCATCAAAGGGGGTCAGCTTGATGAACGGGCTTGGTGTTTTTTATCGATTTCTGGCGGGATGTGACGTCATGTCCTTTGGTATTGGTTAAAATCAGCGAGTGCGGAAGCTGATTTTAAATGTTTTTAAAGGGAATCATCAAGTGACGCGAATGACGTCACTTAAAATCGCTTGCGTGTGCCGAGTGAGACTGCTCTTACTGCACCAAATTGTCTACGGTGCAGTGTCTGCTTATTCCACAACCCTCATCAACAGGAACTCGCCGCAACGTCGCGAGGCGGGCCTACAAGGGTTCATAAATTACAGACGTTTTCTTAAAAGGTTCATAAATGGAAAAAGGCTCATAATTATGATCCTTTTCATCTGGTTATCAAAAAATTGGTTCATAAATGTTGTGCTCATTGTGAATCGGTTCACAAATGATGAAAGGGACCACATTTGTGAACCGATTTTTACCACTGTTGAGCAGTGCACATAAGGAATGGTTCACAAATCGGTTCATAACACATGGTCTCTTCTACAAAAGGACTACAAAGAAATCGGTTCATAAAAAGGACCATAATTATGAACCGATTATCAAAAATCGGTTCACAAATAATCGGTTCCGTTGCAATCGGTTCACAAATCCTTGCCAAGTTGGCCCGCGTTGCGGCAAGTTCCAGTGTTAGGCTTTGTGTGATACACAAATGCATGTGCTACGAATTGTGCAAATTATGCACCGTGCATGCGTCCTAGATTTGTGTGCCTGCATTGTGGGTTCAACACACTCCCTCCCCAGCAAGATTGACCCCCAAAATGCAAAAATCAGAGCCCAAAGGGCACCCTGGCAGCCATGCCACACCAATTGGGTGCTTTTTGACACTCAAAAACAACAATTGCAACAAAGATGACATTTGAATTGGTCCCAAAAGGCATCAGGGTCCGATGCATGCTGAAAGACACACTGTTGAGACTGAAAGTGAGGCTGACCAGTCATGGCTCAATTGGCCGTTTTTTTGTCAGATGAGGAGAAGTCTTGACAAGGTTTGTCTTCCTTTTGGTGTTGGGAGTGTCAGTTGATCAATTTGCAAGACATTGGGACCATTGGGAAGGTCTGATGGAGGGAGGGATAGTGAAGTTGTGGTGAAATGCAAAAAATGCACTGTGATGCGTGTGACACTGTCAATGCGTGTCATGCACCACATTGCACACCCTCTGCTGTCAATGCATGCATTGTGCCATCACTGCTCATCAAGGGCATGTTCTGTCTCACAGTTTTTGCACAACACCTCATCACTGGCAAAGCAAGTTGCTATTCAGTGCAACGGACGGACCAAATGACAAGATGCATGATGTGCGTCCATCTGACTCCAGGGCCGCTGATGTTGGGTGGTCCTATGTGGGCTGCTCTCATCTCTGATGCTTCCTGTCATCTTCCTTCTTTCTTCAAAGTGCCTTCTTTGTCAATGCTTCCACAAAATGTTTGAGGTCACACAACATTTGATGATGCAAATGTTTCATGTTTTAAAAAATGATGCCGCAATCCTGGAAGATTTGCCAATCAAGTTGACCTTTGCCAAAACAAGTGTTGCGCTTGAAGCTGCGAACCTTTGAATGTTTGTAAGCAAAAATCATAAGCTTTGGAATGAATGTAAAAATGAATGTAATTTGAGAGAGAGCTTTGTCCAAATGTCTTTGGAGCAATCCTGTCTTGTGCCAGAGTGGACAAGACAGCTGCATGCAGAATCGATGTGACGGTGTTGATGAATTCGAGGACATCTCAAAGAACAGAATCGAACAGAACAAAATTGTTCTGGGGTGTTGTGCAACTGACAACAGGTGCACTACAATTGATCAGACTCAGAGGCAATCATGCTCTGTCCGGGTGTGACATTGTCCTCAATCCCAACTTTTCAAGTCAGAAGACATGATTCAAGTTCTGTGAGTCATTCGGTGCCTGTCATCACAAACCCACATTTCACAGGCATGAAAAGCAGACTGCCCACATCACTGATGATTGAATCAATTACGAAAGAGCCACCCCAATGCACAAAGTTGCCACAGACATCAACAGATGCAATGTTTGCCTGACTGATGTCTGACTGGAAGCACTGAAATGACCAACAAAAATAGATTTTTTCCCATTCATTTTTAAAGCAGCACCTCAGAAACAATTCCAAATATTTGCTATAATCTGCCACTCTTTGCTGTTTAGATGGCACATTCTCTTGCCCACCCTTCATTGGCATTGGTTAAACACTGCTTCTTTTCACAACACTAGCTAGTAGCTAGCTAGAGTAGTAGCAGTAGCACTTAGCCACTTGTGGAACCAGTGTGCTACGAAACTAATTTTTGCTGAACGACAAGGGGATTTGCGCGAAACAAGTGACTGTGGATTGCTTGTTAGCCACAAACGATCTAACTGGAGTAAATTCCTACAGCACAGTAACTGTCAGCACTACATTTGCTACTGCTATGAATAGCTAGCTAGCTAGCTAGCTAGAGCAGCTATAGAGCACTAGCTAGCTAGCTAGTAGTAGTATGTAAGTTAGCTCTAGCGGCGTAGCTGCGCTTACTGCCCGCACTACCTCGTAGCGCTACCAGCTAGAGTAGCTCGACCGCTGAAGCGAACCCCACTCATCCGCCTGCATTTGGCCCACTTCCGTACCGGACAGTGAGTGAGATCCAGAACCATGGGACGGAGGTACTTTCTTTTAGTTAGCCCGATGAGAAGTCCGGCACTCCACGTAACCGAAACCCGGTACCAACTCAACACACCCCGAATGTAGTTATGATACCACTGCAGTTTCCAGAAACATCACATCATACCTACTAATACAAATTAGTGCCATGTCAATGAGAAGGCGAGGTCACAAACAAACTGGAAAAATCGCCACTCCATTGTCTGTTCTCTGGATCTGCCCGTTTCTATTAGTAGGACATATTTGCATTTGTGAACACAATCAAGTCGCAAGTATAATCATGTCGGTCAGCGTCTTCGATTTGATCAACACAGTGAGTACTATATACAAGGCGTGTGAGGATGTTTCGAGCTCCAAAAAGGTAGTTCGAGTCGCCGGCGAGAAGCTGCAGGCCATGATTCCGTTGCTGCAGACTCTAGAAGCCGAAGACAAGAGTGCCAGCAGCTGTGCCAGCGACGACTTTGTGAAGGGTCTCCATAAGGAACTCCAGGCGCTACAAAAGCTGATTGACAAGGCCGGCAGGATGAGTTCTGTCCTGTACGTCATTAAAGCTGCATCCATTCACGATGATATCGAAACCGCTCTTCGACGCCTTCACTTTTCTTTTGGAGCACTGAGCGTTCGTCAGAATATTGGCCTGAGAAACCAGCTCCGTGCATTTCAAGAATCGTGGAGAAAGCGCGAAGGAGAGCTGTCGGAACTCCGGATAAAAGAAAAAGAGGGAAGGCGTAAGCTATTACAAGGCCAAAGCGAGCAGGAGATAATGCTTAATTTGATGAATGCAACAGATACAGGGACTGAAGATGATCTTCTCAAAGCCCTTGCGGAAACAAAGCTAGAACAAGAAGAACTCGATCATATCTTGAACGAAGCAATCAGCGCCAACGATAGTGTCCGGCAAAGCAAAATACAACTGGAGCAAGAATATTTGCAGCAGATTATTGAAGCATTGGCCTGGGGAGAAAAGCATTTGCAAAAGCAGGAGGTCAACGAGCAACAGCTGGGCCCACCCATCTGGGCCCTCTGCCCTATAACCTTTCAAGTAATGAAAGATCCTGTCATCGTTGACTCTCTTTGTCTTCACAGCTGCGAAAGGGAGGTCCTAGAAGTCTGGCTGCGACGCGGCCACATGACTTGCCCAGGTGTAATATGCAACTTCGGTCGGGTGGAATCACCCCCAATCCGCTTATCCGTGATGCAATTCAAGACTATTGCCAACGCACTGGCGCAGCGCCGGGGCTTGCCGTTCAGATAAAGAATAAAACGCTCTCACCCAATAGGCTTACAAATACAAGCCGCGAGACAAAATGTCGTACCGACCCTGACGGCCGGATTGCGGAATCGGGGAGTCGGCTAGTGCCTCCCGTGAGGGATGATCTACCGGTATCCGGAATCCAGCCGTCGGTATCAGCTCCATCGCATCAAGGCCAAGGACAGGCCGTGCCACTAGAAAAGACTAGTCAAACGATGCCAGAAATAGGCAAGAAAAGCTACGAAAGCAAGAAGAGCATAAACACCGTAAAACAGCTTCGTGTTGGAATTGGAATTCCGGAACGAGCGTCACCCTCGTCTCCCAATGTCACCGCTAGCTCTGGGTATCGAACTCGGTTTGATCTGGAGAATCCAATCGTAGGTGATATGATCGTCAGCAACAAGGACAAAACAAATGCCGATGAAATTACCAAAACAGAAGTATCGTCAGCACCAACAAAATCTCTAGCTGCCCAATGCGTTGTCAGAATGGTGCTGCTCTTCGTGGCCGTGGCCGTTTTATTATTAGGCGGCGTGTGTGGCAGCGGCCACTGCAGTTCCACTGGAGAATCATCATCCCCTTCCATACCAAATGACCTGGACTTTTTTGGCACGACTTATTCATCACCAGAATCATCATCCCCTTCCATACCAAATGACCTGGACTTTTTTGGCAAGACTTATTCATCACCACATTTGCTGACAGTACTTGATCTCCGTGAACAGCAGCTCACAGGAACCATTGCCTCTGAAGTGGGATTGCTGTCAAATCTGCGCTATCTGGGTTTGTCTAAGAATCAACTCACAGGAACTATTCCTTCTGAATTGGGATTACTGACAAAGCTGGCAGTGCTTTATCTATCTCAAAATCAGCTCACAGGAGCTATTCCTTCTGAATTGGGATTACTGACAAAGCTGACAGTGCTTTATCTATCTCAAAATCAGCTCACAGGAGCTATTCCTTCCGAATTGGGATTGCTGACCAAACTGACTAACCTCTTTCTATATGCAAATGAACTCACAGGAACCATCCCTTCTGAATTGAGATCTCTGACAAAGCTGACCAAGCTTTTGCTACATGTAAATCAATTCACAGGAAAGGTTCCTACTGAATTGGGATTGCTGACTCAGCTGGCACAGCTCAGTCTATATGGCAATGAGCTGACAGGAACCATCCCTTCTGAACTGGGATTGTTGGCCAAACTGACTACCCTATTTCTACATGCAAATCAACTCACAGGAACTGTTCCAGATCATGTTTGTTGGCTAACAGCACATTCTTTCCTGCCGACAATTTACCTTGATGAAGATCAAGTGGTTTGTCCTTCTAAATGTAGTTGTTCTAAGACATTTGTATAGTTCTGTTTTACCTGATGTCCCTACTTTTTGTTTGCAGGACACAAAAATGCATCAACACATCAATTGTACTATTAGACAAAGAGCTCCCTTAGAGAGTTGTTACTGACTGATTGGATAGATCAACGCATGCCCGCAAAAGTCTTCATTTAAATTGCTTCCAATTTTGCAGTGTCAGTCTCATTCAAAGCATTAAAGGTAAGCAATGTTCAGAGCTGAGGATAGTTGTCCTTCTGAACCAGCCCTTGTGTTGTTCTTGTCACACCAAACTGGACCTTAGTGAAGCATGGCACTGCAGAGTTTAGTCACAATCACTTCAATTTAGAGGGTTGTTGTGTCTTGTTTTGCTGCCATCCAAACTCCATGTGGACACAGTCCAGAAGTGCAACCACAACTCCACAAGTGCTGTTAACGCCATGCATGCATTTGAAAGCCATCTTAGAAAATGCTCTGCCATTGATTTTCAAGCTGTTTGAGAATCTTTTTCTTTGCATCTGTCTTGTGCTTTTGCGGCAAAATCCCCACAACATGCTAAACATTGTGAGTTTTTCCAGCAGCGCAGACCTCTGACCCCATCTTGACACACCACGCTGTTCAAACAGGTCCGCCAACAGCGCCCCATGGGACTTCTGCATGTGTGCATTCCGACACAAATTACAAAAATGACCTGGATTCTTGATCCGATGAAAAGGAGAACGCGCGCAGCTGTTTCTGCCGAATGCAGTCATGTGCTGTGCAGTGCCACCATTGCACTTTTATGCAATTCACATCGTTCATTCAAGGGAAGATTGCTCATTCTGATTTGATTTGTGCCAGTCCAGCAGCTGCAATCTAACTGAGCAAATGCAAGCGGGCCCAAGAAGAAAAAAGACAACTGGACCATGAAGATTGTGCTCTCATCGTGGCTGATGGTCTTGTCTGCTTGGACTGTCCAAGTCGTCGCGGACGCTTGTGAACATGAAGATGACCCCTTGGTCTAGCTAACCAAGCACGGTGGGCAACAGACTTCAGCTGCTGTTCTTAACGACTAATGTTGTCTCTCCAATGGTGTCCACGGGTGTGTCAGAGGATGGTGAGGCCAATGGTGGCTACTGGACAAGGAGGGGGTTGTGATGAGGCATCGTGGTGCTGCTGTTGATGCTTTTGGTGTCGATTGCGGGGTTCGCATTGTGAGGCTGCACCGTGGGATTCCTGCGGGGAAGGTCTGTCCACCCATCAGTTTTGGAGTTCACCACCTTTGATTGTCGACAGTCATGCAGTCACTTGGGATCTCTTGCGGCCAAATGTCTCCCTGTGGAGACCTGTTGGGCAGGGAATCCAGTCCGGAGGGGATTGTGGGCCCCCTGTGTGCTGAAGGTTGGAACAGCTCGCTGGCGGATGCGCCGTGGCTAGTTCCAACTCTGAGAGTGGCTGTTGTGATGACTGATGTTGATGAGGGGCAGCTCTGATTGATGTTCAAATCATTTGATTGGCTTGTGGAGCTGACCGACGTTCGGTGTGGGACGCTCCTGTGGCTGCGTGGGCCTGGCATTGTGGTTGGCTTAGATTGGGGGTTGGTGGTGACAACTTGGCGAGGGCAGCACAGCTTCCATTGATTCATTGATAGGAGACGACTCCATTGGAGAGGATCCACACCTTGACACGACAACTTGCAACACGTTGGGATGTGCCACGGGGTGCCTGCAGAGCAGTTGATGTTTGTTTGAAAAAAAAACCTGGTGGGACCCTTGGAACAGCACAGGCAAACCCTTGCTGTTGGTTGACCCCAATTGGACCTTAATTAGCCAGTTGCCAAGCTCCACACAACATCCTTTGGGATGCGGTGTCTTGCCAATGGATGTGCTCTCAGGCAAGTGCTGATTGTGCATTCCATTGGTGCAGCACTGGAGGGCAGGTCAAATGCTAAATGCTGAAATGACTGTGTCCATTGTCCCAATTGCATTCCAGGCAGCACCGAACACAAGGAAGCCGTCATCATGTGAAAAGTCAGAGGCACTGAACATGGTGACGCCAATTTGCCACCCTGGCCTGTTGTGTGTGCTAGCCTCAAACGCTTTGAGGGCGTGGACTTTGACAATGCCTTTGACCAAATTTCCGATGAACGACCGGCCGTCGTTCAACGATTTTTCCATTTTTCCGGAATTGCAGCCAGTGTCAAACATGTGCCAATGGTGGGAAACTGCAATTTGACCGGCATCTTTTGAAGTTGCACAGATCATGGAGTCATTCAATGGTCACCACTGGCACTGCTTGCTGCAAGAAAAGTGCGTCATTGATCATTTCATTGGCACCTTTGCATTTTCGTTTGGCCTTGAATTCTTTCGCGACCGCATGTGTTCTGGCAGCATCAACACGGGAGATTCGGCCAAGGGATTTGCTCAGTTTGGAGCCAGTCGACAATTTTATGACCTGTCAGACTTTGACATTTGCAAGCACTGCAGAACATGAGACAGAAAGCAAAGAGGGCTGGATGGAGGCATTTCATCACAATTATCAAAGTGCTGAAATCGGAGAACCTGCCTTTGCTTGCAATGTGTCTCACTCCAATTTGGTTGTGCCCGATTGGCATAGCCCTCAGTCTCAAGGTGAGAAACATGTGTCCAACACTGTGAATCAAATTGTTCACCTGCTTTGCATTGTGTGCATGCTCTGGTTCCACATGACATCTGACAATGATCATCATCCTTGCTCAATTTCACCATTTGCCCTTTTCTTTTCCCGAGACCATGTGACAACATGGCGGGAATTGGAGAACAATTTGCACCATGCATGTGACAAATTTTACACATGAAAGAAGAGCGACACCACCTGGCATTCGTTGTTGTTTGCTGTGATTGAAGCGGACATGACAAAGCTGACAAGCTCTCAGATGCTCCTGCCGCTCTTTTGTCCAATTGCAGCTTTTGGAGAATTCGAAAGGCATGCAGGAGTCATTGCACCAGGCGATGACGTCACCTGCGACAAGCATGGAGCACAGGCTGTTCCCATCAAAACACCGTTGATAACCAGCTTTCAACCCAATCCCATCTTCAAGGAGAAATTTGGACAAGGAAAGAGTCTCGAATTTTGAGAATGGACGACCAAAGCCGATGAGTGCCGTTGGGCCAGGAGAGTTGCTCCATCCGGCGTGTGCAACCGCCAACAAGGTCATAGGAGAAGCTGGTCTTTGTGTTGACATCTAGGGCATTCCCCAAGTTGACAGTGATGCAGCCATTCACTGTCCTGAACAAGAAGTCTTGCACATTGGAAATGTCATGACCAAGCGTCGCTTCTGCGCTGCCAAACTGAAGGGCCGGATGATTGGCTCTTCTTTCAACATCACCGCATGTGTTCAAAAGATCAAAGCATTTGCCAATTCGACAGTGACGCCATCTGTCCTCTTCCCAATGAAGATTTCTGTTTGTCCCCCCAGAACAAGAGCGGAACTGCATCAGGGATTCCACCATCATCCGTCAGTGTCCTTTTGGATCAAACTTTGTCAAAACAGATTGCCATGTTGGCAGACAAGGTGTCTCA
>Ga0163144_10006349_pt1 | contig 26088 bp, 17 predicted proteins | sample OliLak19BULKMAT1_FD_123175 | JGI IMG/M metagenome (GOLD analysis project Ga0163144, IMG submission 123175) | Freshwater microbial mat bacterial communities from Lake Vanda, McMurdo Dry Valleys, Antarctica - Oligotrophic Lake LV.19.BULKMAT1 | ecosystem: Environmental > Aquatic > Freshwater >...
CCGCAGCTTTCGCGGCGAGAACAAGCGCAGTCACCATGAGAGTCGGCGCGACAAGGCCCGCGACTACGATGATCGGCCAGACCTCCCCCTGAAGCCAGCCCCGCCCAAGAGATTGGCCGACCCGGTTAATCGCCACGGTTGCCATCGTCGGCACGATCGGGGTCCAGATGAAGGCGTTGAGCGCTACGACAAGGCCGAGCCGCACACGACGCATAGCGTTCCCCACCGATTGCGAACCAGCCGCCTCTGAATCAACCGCATCGGGGGCAAAGTGTGTAGATGGCGACTCAGGAGTTAGCACCGGGCTTTGCGCCAAGGTTGGTGCGGGGTCTGGCACCGGGGCTGGCGCGGCGACCGCATCGACGGGCTGACCGCACGAGTCGCAGAACCGCGTGCCAAAAATCTTTTCACCGCACGAGGTGCAGTGGGAGGACACGAGCATCGTTGACATGTCGCGTTAGCCCTTCTTCACGATGACGACGACTTCGCCGAGCTCGAGCTCGTCACCGTCGATGAGTTCGACAGGGCGTGTCGCGGTTGCATCCGACTCCTGGCCGTCAGCGTGCACGACCACTACTCCGTTCACCGACCCGAGGTCACGCACCCGTAGCCCCGTTTCGGTGGGTTCGATCAACGCGTGGGACTTTGACACCGACTTTTGCTCGATGCCGACTGAAATCGACTGCACGGCTCCATGAGCGCTGGGTTCGGGCGCGCGGCCGATCACCGCACTCGCGGTGACAGCATGAGCGGTGCCGTCAGGCATCACCAGCGACCAGACCGTGGAACGACGCGGGGCGGCCATGCGGGTCGAATCGATATCTGCCCCCTCAGCGGCAGGGGGCAACAAAGACGGCGAAGCAGCATGGGCCGGGGGGATCGTCGATGGCACGACCACCGGCGCAATGACGGGAGGGGGTGAGCTCGGCGCTATTTGCGCCGGAGGAGGGGAAGAGGGTGGCGGAGGAGGCACCGAAGGCGTGCGCAAGATAGGTGACGGTGCCGGGCCCGTGTTGGTAGCCGTGACCGGAGTAACCCCCGGCGGCAAGGTGATGAAGCCGGAACGCTCAATGACCGGTGTCGCAGGCTGCTCTGCGGGTAGCTTGACTCCGCATTCGCCGCAGAACGCCGCGCCGGGCCGCACGGGCTGAGCACAAGAAGGGCAATGGGTCACGGGGCCACCTCGCGGCTCGAGGTCGAGGTCGAGGTCGAGGTCGAGAAACATACCAGTTCGGCCGTGCCAAGTTCGAGAGTGGCGCCGTCGGGAACGGTCATCCACGCCCCTGCCACGCACCGGTTCTCAACTTCATCAACGACAGCGAAGGTTCCGTTCGCCGATTCGAGGTCGAGAACCTGCAGAGCGCCGTCGACAACTCTTAACAGAGCGTGCGATTTCGAGACAGACGCATCGTCAACGACCACCAGTTCGGCACGGGGATGTTCTGCTGACGGCTGGGGCGCGCGGCCGATTACAACCTGCTCGCGCACAAGCGTCGTGGTGCCGTTGGGCAGTTCAATAGTCCAGTGCAGGTTGCGGCGGCGACGGGGCACGGCCACTGTTGCGTCATCGATCACGGTGGACGACGCCACCGGCGCAAGCGCTGGCCCTGGCCCTAGCGCAGGCTCGGCGGCCTGAACGGGCGCAACGGGGACGACGGGTGCCGCCGCAGGAACAGGCGCAACGGCCGAACTCGGTTGCCATTCGACTGTGGTGGGTTTCGTCGACGCAATCATGCGCGAGCCGATGAAGAGCAGTAGCGCTCCGCTCCCGAGCGTGCCGATAAGCGCGGGTGCCTCACTCGGGTAGTAGCCGATCACCACCCCCCAGATCAATCCGATTGCGGCCAAGATGCCACCTACCGTGGCGAGCAACATCCCCAATGGCTTCATCGGTTTCTCCTCAATTCGCTTCGTGCCACGAGCGTGTACGCCCCCAGCTCAATCGCCGCGCCCTCCGCAACCTCGACTGCCTCGCCCGGCGGGCACGCGCGTTCGTTCCCGCTGGCATCAAGCACAACAGTGCCGTTGGTCGAACCGAGGTCTAACACCACGAGCCGCGCATCGCGCACTTCGGCCAGCGCATGGCTCGCCGAGACGCTCGGATCTTGCAGAGCCACAGCCGCGACGTTCACGTGCCCATCAACAGCGTGTGGATCGCGTCCGAGCACAACGGAAACGTCGATATCGACCGACACCCCGTCATCGCCCTCTAGTCGCCAGCGCACGGCCCGCGGGCGGCGTTCAACTAGCATCGTGCGATCGAGCGCCGACTCTGAATCCGAGTCGGCAACTGCTGCGATCGCGGGCATGACAGGCGCGACGACGACCGGAATCAGCGCTTCTGGCAGCGCTGCGGTGGCGAGCGGTGTGATGTTCGGGATGCTCGCTTTCTGGTGCGGGCCCAACTCGAGCCGCGCCACCGCTGTGGCATCGGCCGCGCGCACCGTGCGAGCGACCAGTTCAAGAAACTCGACGTAGACGTAGTGACCGGTCATCTCACGCGGGCCGATCGGAATCATGCTCCACAGCATCCATCGCGTGGTCATATAGTCGTTGATCGTCGTCAACAATTGGCGGCGACCGCTCTTCTCGGTGATCGCCACCGAGAAGACCATGCGCTTGATCGCCTTGATAAGGGCGGGCATTTCGAAAACGAGCAAGTTCTCGCTGTCACGCACGAGGGTGATTCGCTCTTGCCCCTTCCACAGCGTGCCTGTCGCCTGGGGCGCTGCGGTCACGCAGATGCTACGCAGGTCGACAGCGCTCAATGCCGTGTCGAGCCCGAGGCCCGTGCCATCGAGCTTGTGATTTCGCTTCATTGCGCTTAGGGATAGTCAGAGTCGGCGACAACGATGCCGTTGAGAAACTTGGACTGCCTCTCGCGTGCACTCACCATCGCAGGGTCAATGCTGTTGTCGTACTGATCTGCCAACCAGTTGTAGTCACCCTCGTCCCTGCCGTGGGCTTGTGATTCCAAAGGATTACTGTCCTCGCCGAGAAATCCCTCTGCGATGTTTCCGCGTCGAAATGTCTGGACGGATCCGGGGTTAGCAACACCGCCGTTCGCCATCACGTCATGAAAAGGCTTCATGAGCCCAAGCCCCAAGTTTCGGGCGCCTTCGACACCGTTGACCACCCAATCACCGTAGTGTTGTAGCCGCGTGAGGTTTGCTCCACCGTAGCCCGATGGAGCGGGCACCCCGGGAGCACCAACGGTCAAAACTTCGGTCACATTGAACTGCCCCGATGCAGCGATTGCCTCGGCATACATACCGCCTTGGCTGTGACCAACGATCATGATCTCCGCGCCTTGGTCCTGGATATGCGCCTTCATCAACTCTTCGAGATGCCGACGCGTCCTAGTGGAGAGACCCATCGACGCAGGGGCGTTCTCCTCCAACGACATTAGGCCGTCCGAAGCGCTATCTGTGCCACTGATGTAGACGATGTAGGAGTAATCACCCGCATCGTTCCGTACCTTCTGGACCCGAAACGCATCGTCCTTGTCTGTCATGGTCTTAAGGCCGTCGATGAGATCGGAGGTCGACGATGGCCCCGGCCTGTGAGAACCAGGATCGGCCTGGGCCCCACGTTCGAAGCCGGGCGGCAAGTGCCGCCCGCTCGCCGCAGAACTCGCTTGGCGTTGTTGTTCAGCCTGAGAGCGAATCTCTACTGCAGCGCGCTCCAATCTTTCCGAAAGCCCGAGTAGCCCTGGTCGAACGGATTGGCGCCATTCCGAGCGAACCACATTAACTTTCCCACCCGTCCACTCCGCGGTCATCAACGCTAAAGTGGAGCTTCTTACGATCTCTCTCACCTTCGCGGCTTGCGATGCGAATCGCGCGGCAAGCGCATCCAACTGCTCGAGATCCGCCCCCACAAACCCTGAAGCCATCAGTAGCCTCTCGAGGTCTCGTTCTGGCGACGAGATTCCTGACTTGCGAGCAGCGATGCCTCCCGAGCCATCTCCGATGCCCTGCGCATGAGCGGACTGATCACGCTTGCCCAGTCGTGTGTGAATCGTTCCCGATCTGAACCCATCCACGAGGTATTTTCCAGAAGCGCTTCAATCTCACGCGAAGCGCTTCGCATTTCTTGGGCCTGTGTATCGAGTTGCCTTGCGAGATGCTCAATGGCGAGAATATCCATTCCGAAGAAGCCCAAGATCATATCCTTCCACTTGACGATGTTCTCATTGCGATGTCGCCTTCTGTTTGTGGAGCCCGTTACTGCTCTGGCGGCTATGCCGTTAGATAGCCAGGTGCGCGTCAAGGGTTGTTCGGTCCCAGCCCGCAGCAGGGCCTGACTGTGGCTCAAAGCTCCCCTCAGCCGAGATTGAGCCGACCGTGACCACATCACGCCCGATAGCGAGAGCTTCTTGCCCACGACCGGCTCGCAAGGCTAAGAGCCGCGCGTCATCGTCACCGCCGATTCCCGAGGTGAGCGCATTGTCGACCAGTGCAAGAAACGCCTCACGCGCGTCTGCCAATGTCGAGGTCGCCAACGCGTGAATGCCGGTGGCAGTCGTCGTCGCCAGCACAGCTACACCTTCCGCCGTCTCAAGGACGTATGCCGCCGATCCTGATGCGCGCAACGCGCCCTCGCGATCAATCACTCCGCTTACGAGCACCGGTTTTCCTGTCGCTACAGCCGTAACGACGTCTGCCACCTCGGGGTTGATGCCTGCACCATTTGACTCAGGATCGAAACCGATGAGCGCTCGAACGGTTAGCGACCGCAACCCTCGGCGCGCGGCCGAGTCCATTTCATCGGATTGGGTATCGATCGTGGGAAGCGAGAAGGGCCACGCGAGGTCAAGAAGGCCGCATACGGCAACGATCTCATCGTCGGTGAGGTGAACGGACATCGGAAAGCTCCTTGAGATCGACTAGAGGAAGTTTTTAACGAGATTCGGAAGGAAAGAAACCACTGCCTCACTGGCCGCCGTTGCGGCGCCCCAAGGATCACTCCCGATATAGTCGTGAGTCGTAGCGAGGGTTTGAGCACTGAAGTCCGCCTTGCCGAACTCCTCTGCAGTCGTGTTCCAGGTGCCGAGCGCTACGCCGGGCAGATATGTGTGCGGGGCCTTACGCAAGGCTCCTGCCGCAGTATCGACCATTCCATGCACGGGGATTTGCCCCTGAGATAGCTGGTCAGCCATGTCGCGCACGGCGAGAACATTGCTTGCACCCGGGACGAGACCACCGACGTCTCCCCAGCTCCACAGCGTGCCGGGGATTCTGGTGCCAAGCGCATCCCGAGAAGGCTGGAAGAAGTTGGTATCCCTACCTTCCATGGTGCGATAAACGGGAGGATCTGTGAGCCAAACGCCTACGGAGCCCAAGGGGAGCGGCCGAAGAGGCGCAAGTCCTTCGGGATCGAATGGGAAGGGTCGCTGGAAACCAGGAAACCCGGGGAGAGTCGGCAGTGGGGAAGGCCACGGAAACTCCGGCCGAATCCACGAAGGAATCTTGCGATACTCGCCGAAATCGATTCCCGATGAACCGAACGAGCCGCTCACGTCGCGCTGGGCGGCAGCGTTGCTTCGCACCACCTGGGCCGTCGACGTCAGACCTTCCACAGCAATCAAGCAGCGGGGGAATACAGAGCTCGACCAGTCGCTGCGGGAACGCTCGGCGTCTGGCCCCAGCCAGTACACCGACTGTAGGCGAGCATCGAGTCGGCGCAACAGCACATCAAGTGCTCTGCCTTCACTTTCGAGGGCGACGGCGAGCCTGTCGAGCTGCTCGACGTCAGCACCGTAGAAGGTGGCCATCAGGGTGCTTCCTCTCGCTGGTTGACGGTGGGGGTACGGGTGAGTGCCCTAGCGCCCCGGGAGGCCAGTGAGGCCGCCCCGGGGCATGGAGTGCTATTGGCTTGAGGCCGATTCTTGCGCGGCTGCGTTGTTGCGCGCAGCCGCCGCAGTTTCTTCGAGGGCGGCCTTTGCGCGCATTAACGACTGCGCGTGCGTGCTCTGCCAGTCGTTGCGAAAACGCTCGGCGTCGGGCCCGCTCCACTGAGTGCTGCTGAGCAAGTTGGTCAGCTTCGACATGATGTTCTGCAAATCACCCGACGCGACATCCATCTCTCGCGCGAGTTGACGAACCTGTTCTACGTCAAGACCCCAGACATTGGCCATGAGGTGCTCCTTTCCTAGTGGGTGGTACTTGCGGGATGGTGCTGGTCACGTATTCGTGACGTCACTACTGAACAATCCCCACGATAGAGATGACCGCAGTCGGGGGGAATGGGGACTTGTGCCCATCACGAGGCCACCTCACCCACCATGGCCACCTGAACTTTTCGAGCGCGGCCGCGCTCAACCAAGAACCCGCGGCCAGGCGGAAGGCTCCCTCGCCGGTTGCGCCCCAGCGAGGTGTTGAGCAGCGTGTCGCCGTCGCTGTCATCGGGCTGAACCAGCAGGCCGCGTCGGGCTGCACGCAGCGGCTGCCCCAGCGTGTATGCCTGCGACCAGGTGGAGGTCTCAGCCTCTCCGACGACGAACGACTCGGCCTTGATGTGGGCCTTCACGATCTTCTCGAGGTCGTATTCGACGGGGCCTCCCGAGAAATCGGCCAAGTTCTCGAGGAACAATGCCGACGTCGGGATGGCCCCCTTCTCAACTTCCGCGAGAAGGTCACGCACGACTTTCTCCAAGGCGTCCGGGCTGTCGGCGACGACTGCCCAGTGACCGCGTCGTGCGACGGCCGACCGCCGTGCGCTGATCAACACCATTCGCCGGCCGCCGGCCGCCGCAACCGACGTCGCGAGCGTGTCGAGCGCCGTCGTGCGACCGCTGCCCGGCGGACCAGCGATGACGAAGGCTCCCTGTGGATCGACAGAGACAACCTGTAGGTCATCGTCGGCGATGCCGATGGGGGCACCGTTTGCTGAGCTAGCGCCCAGCTCTGCGAGTGAGACCTGATCGCTCAGTCGCTGCACTGGCGGGGCATCCTTCACGCCTGCCTTACGCATCGCGTCGGCGAGCGATTCGAGTTCACGGGCTTGCACCGCGACATTGCCGTCGCCCCCCAGAACACCCACCTGCATTTCGAGACCGTCGAGAATTCCCCGACCAGGCGGCGAACTGGCGTCAAGAACATCACCCGGCACAGACAGCATCGCGTAGTCATCAGCGTTCGCCAGGCGCAGCACGAGTCTGCGCTGAATACTCGATGAGAGCGACATCGGAATCGCGCCCGCCCGATCCCCCGTCACGACGACGTGCACGCCCACCTGTCGGCCATCGGTGGCGATTTGCGAGAACACCGAGAACCACGGCGACGAAATATTGGCCTCGTACGCCTCGCGGAACGCGGTCATACCGTCGAGCAAAAGCAGAATTCGAGGCTCATCCGGCCGAGAGGCGGCCGAACGGTAGTCGCCGATCGTTCCCGCTCGCGCCGCAGCGAATCGATCCGCGCGATCGTCAACCAGGTCGCGGAGCCACCGCAACAGGCGACCCACTCGTTCTTCGTCGTCGCCCGCAATCACGGCGCCGACGTGCGGAAGTGTCTCGAGCATTTGCAACCCGCCCGCGGCGAAGTCGAGCGCGTAGACCTGCACGGGCCCGCCCCGTGCTGTGATCGCAGACGATACGGCGAGCCCGCGGAGCGCCGTGCTCTTGCCCGACCCGCCCGTGCCGATGATGGCCATGTTGCCGTCGCGGTCGGGAAGGTAGCTGACGACAGGCTGCGTCTGCGATGACGCTTCATCCACGACACCGAGAACCAACTCGGTATCTGTGCGTCGGTTCGGAAGCTTGGACAAGTCATAGATCGTCGCCAGCTCTGGCAACCAGGGCTTGCGAGGTTCAGGAATCTGGGCGGTTGTAGCGGCCTCGCGCACGCTTGCAACGATGCGCTGAATGTCGGTTGGACCCTCACTCACTTGACGCTTGCGCTCGTCGGCCTCGGGGTCAGGGCGCGGATCCCAGGCCGTGGCTGTTCCGAAAGAGAGAGTCTCGATCGAGACGCGACTCGGCTCTTCGTGGTCGCTCGTCCACCCTCCGGCGTAGCCGGACTGGAAGACACGCAACCGACCCGGCCCGGTCTTGGCTGCGGCTCGCCCAGGTAGTGATGGATCAAACGTGGCCGCCAGCGGCGTGCCCAACACGTCAGCGCTATCCGCCTCGTCGGCCATACGCAGAGCAACACGCAGGTTGGTGTTGGCGCGCAGGTTGTCTTTGATGACCCCTGCTGGCCGTTGCGTAGCGAGAATCAAGTGCAAGCCAAGCGAGCGCCCACGCTGCGCTACGTCAACGACCCCGTCGACGAACTCGGGCACCTCGGTCGCCAAGGCTGCAAACTCATCCACGATGATGAGCAAACTAGGCGGCACCTCGGGGTCACCGCTGCGCTCAAGTTCGACGAGGTCTTTGACCTTCTTGCGGTTGAAAAGGTGCTCGCGGTAGCGCAACTCTGCGCGCAACGACGTGAGAGCTCGGCGAACGAGGTGGGGGCTGAGGTCAGTCACGAGGCCCACCGTGTGGGGCAGACTGACGCAATCAGCGAAGGCCGCTCCACCCTTGTAATCCACGAAAAGGAACGACACACGTTGGGGCGAATGCGCGGAGGCCAGGCCGAGTACCCAGGCTTGAAGGAACTCGCTCTTTCCTGAGCCGGTCGTTCCACCGACAAGCGCGTGTGGGCCATCGGTACGCAGGTCGAGCGCAAAGGGCTCAGCGGCGGACTGGCCGAAGACTGCCCGCAGGTTGGGCTTCTGTTTTCCGACCGATTCGGAAGCATATGGCCCGCTGAGGATCGAATTCGTCTCACGCCAGCGTTCGACAACCGACATCGACTCGCTCGCGAGCTCGGTGCCAAGAAGGGTGAGTAGCGAGACCGACCGCGGTAGGTCGCTCGCATCGTCCACACGCGCGCCGGCATCGTTGACCGCGGCGATCGAGCGAGCAAACAATAGTGCGTAGGAGGATGCGAGGGGTTCACACTGCACCGGGGTCACGCCAATACCGGTGTGTACGTAGCCCGCTAGCCCTTCGCCAGCACCAAGGTCGATGAACGAACGGCATGCCGCCGGCACTCGATCGATTCGTTCGGCCACCCACAGCAGGTGCACGCCGACAGCTGGGCCGTTCTCGGCCAAGCCCACAAGCCGCGCTCGCTCAACTGGTGCATCGTCATCGACGACGACGAGGATGCTCGGCAACTGAAGGCTGTCGTCTCGCGACTCTTGCTCGGCCCGCTCGGCTATGAGTCCTTCGAGCTCACCGACGAGCGCACCTGCGGCAGGGCCCGCAGTCGCGAGTGGTGGCGAGCTGAGTGGAGAGTGCACCGACCCAACGTGCGGAGTCCACTTCAGCCAGTCCCAGTCAGGGGCTCGCGTGGTCGGGGCGAGCGCAACCACCACCAGTTCTGCGGGTGAGTGGAGTGCGAGCGCATGCACGAGCACCCCTCGCGCCACTGAACGGCCCGCGTCACCGGCACCTGCGATACCGACCGAACCGCTGGTACGCAAATTCTCAACGGCAGGCACATCGTCGACGAGCACCAACGATCTCTGCAATTGCTCTACCTTGCGCCAGAGTTCGGGCGGGCCCTTGCGTTGCCCCGGCATCTCGAACTCGTGGCGCGAAGGAAGAGACCCGGCCCCCAGCCGAACAGATAAGTAGCTCTCGTGCTCCGGCCGACGCGTCCACAGCAGTTGCCCTCGAGATCCCGCAGCCTCAAGAACCTCCGCGACAGTAGGCGCCTCCGACCGCCTTCCCTTGCGCTCTTCGTCGTGAAGCCGCGCGATATCGGCAGCGACCGCATCGACTGAGCGATCAAATTCTTCGACCGCCTTCTTCCATCGACGCTTGTTTTGGATGCGATTGTCGATGAATGAGCCGATCATAAGAATCGGCGACAATGCGATGAAGATGACCGAAAGTGGGTTTGCCGGGTTAACCACGAACACGACCGCGCCGAGCAGCAAGGGAGCGAGCAGAGCGATCCATGGAAGTCGCTGACGCTCCGGCTTCTCGGGAGGCTCGGGCGCCTTCAGCTTCACCCCCATGTAGACAGGGTCAAGACGTGGGGATCGCGTCAACGCCACGAACCCGGGCGCAATCTCATCCGTGACGGCGCCCTCGAGCCTCTCGACGGTCAGCACAGTGTCACCGACCGTGACGTGGTCTTGCGCTGAGAGCATGACGCGATCGGCGGCCTCACCGTCGACGAGGGTGCCGTTCGCCGACCCAGAGTCGATGATCTCAACCACATCGGTCACCGCGATGCGGCAGTGATGCTTTGACACCAGCGGGTCGTTGAGCATGACAGTGCTGCTGCCGTCGCGACCGACCGTACTGACGCCCGCATTCAGGTCGAAAATCTTTCCTGCATCAGTCCCAGAAATGATGCGCAAGCGGGCCACCACGGGGGCGGCTTGAGGAGTGCGGCTGACGGCGTGCGCGATGAGCGAGACAACCGCACCGCTCGCCAGCGGCACATCGCCAATGAGCGACGCGGCATCCAGCACAGTCACACCGGCTGCGGCGGTCAGGTCATCGCCGGTGTGGATGCGCACCGTGAGATCGCCGTCGTGCACGCCGGGGCGGGATGACGACAGCGGGTCAGCGTTGTGCAACTCTCTCGCAAGCTGCGTGACCGTGGTCGTTGACTCTGCCGTCACCGCGAGATCGATGGCATCGGCGCCCTGGCGGGCGAGCGTGAGCTTGAGTCTCATGTCGCGGTGGCTCCTCTCGGGCGCCGGCGCGCGGCCGCCTCGGTCAGTCTCTGTGCAAGATCGCTCGCCACATCGTTTCGGTTGCGAAGGCGGTATCGACTGAGCAGTCGGCGCATCGGAGTGACGGATGCCCTCGCCGCCACGGTCGCCTGCTCTAGCTCGCCCCAAAGGCGATCCAACTCAGCCGCGTCGACCTCATCATTCGAGAAGACGGCGCGATCAAGGTCGACCGCGAAATCGCGAAGGCCCGGAATGGCGGGGAGCACCGAGTTCTTCTGCTCCACGCCCGGTCGCCATTGCTGGTCCACTACTGGCGGCCGTGCGATGGTCGCATCGAGGGAGGGGGCAGGAGCCGACGAGCGCGACTGCTCAGCGCGCAGTGTGCGTGCGTCGACCTTCGCCCTCGCCGCGGCAGCACGACGCTCGCCGCGGTCATGCGCCAGTTCATTTTCGCGCCGACGAGCCGCGAGCTCCTCACGAAACTGCCGCTCGAAGTCGAGAGAAAGCCCGATTCGCGTGCTGCGTCGCGAGGCGCCGTAACCGAGCTCTGCGTAGATATCAACCAGTTCGTCCCACGCGCCAGCCGCCCTGCGGTCGTCGCTGCCCGCTGTGCGCCGTCTGCGGCGTCGACGCGACTTGAGGGCTGCGATGATCAGCACGGGCAGTAGCACGAGGGCGAGGGGAATGAGCGTCCATCCGAGCACGGCCCACACCCATGCCGGAATGGCGAAAGCATCGTCGTCTTCGGCGTCAGACTCAACGATCTCGGTTGCCGATACGAGGTCGTCTTGCGTATTCGGCAGGGGGGGTGGCTGGCGTATCAGCGGCTGTGGCTCGGTGCGTGGCTGCGGCACCGGGGGCGGCGGCACCTCCTGGTCAGGGGTGGGCTCGAGCGCTATCCAGCCGAGACCCTCGACGGCGACCTCGACCCAGGCGACGGCGTCGGCGCCGACCACCTCGATTGCCCCCGCAGAGCCCGCACTATCAGGCGCGAATCCCATGACGACTCGCACAGGAAAACCGAGATCGTGGGCCATGAGAGCAGTCGCCGCTGCGTACTGTTCGTCGTCGCCAATGAGCTGAACCATCAACTGGTCAAGACGATAGAGATTGTGTCCTGCTGTGGAGGCTGCACCGCCCGCCGAGGTGCCGTGGCTGAGTGACCCCGTGCTCGAGAGTGACTCTTCGATCGCGAGAAGCTTCTCGAACGGAGCATCGACCGTCGCCGACAACTCTTGCCCGCGGGTAGAGACATCAGGGGAGGTCGACTCTACGACCGCGACCGGTACGTCGCGCGCGGGCGAGTAGACCGCGGAGTCATCGAGCACGGCGCTACTCTGTAGCTCTGAGGTGACGGTGTAGGTCATGCCCCTTGAAACGCCAGAAGTAACAAGGGGGATGCCTGTCATCCTGTTGTAGCGGAGGGCCGTCGACGCCGGTTCGCCGGCCGAGAAGTCGATCTCGCGGGTGTAGCCGACTGTCGGCAGCCACACGTCGTTGTAGCCGAGCACCTCGATCGTGACGCTCGACTGCCCGTCAGTCGTGGCGAACTCAGGCTCGGGCAACTGCGGCCCTACAAGGCGAAAACCGCCCGAAGCCTGCTCGAACAGCGTTGGACTCGTCACGCGCCACAGTCGGCCGTCGTAGTAGTCCATGGTGACCAGCCGAATGCGCTCGTCAGCCCCGAGCCCCTCGACTCTCAGCAACGCCTCGTCAGCTAAACCGGCAGGCTGCTCTTGGTGGTAACGGCGAAAGCCCGCTAGAGGACTCGTGAAGAGGTACTGCTCGAGCGGTGGCTCAATACGCTCACGCAATACGAAGCGTTGCTCTTCGGTCGGAGCAGTGATGGCACCGAGCACGGAACCAAGCAGCGCACCCACACCGAGCACGACGCCGAAGCCGACGAGTCGGCGGCGGAGGATGGCAGACCTTGTGGCCGCCGAGAGGCCATCATTGTCGGGCATGCGCCAGAGCATCCACGCCAGAGAGATCACGGCGAAAAGCACCCCGCGTGCAATCGCGAGGTAGGCCTCGTCAGTGCCCAGCAAGACTCCGACGACGTAGAGCACGAAGGCAGGAAGGAGCACGAGGGCGCGGGCTACGGGCGACCGACGCATCCGCGGCGCCCACCGCAGGGCAAGCGTGCCGCCCACTAGGGCTGTGATCCACGCAGCGACATAGGGAACGACCGCGATGTAGTCGGGCGCGGCAACCGGCGTGGTGAGCGTGACGATGTCGGCCCAACCGAAGACAGCCCCGACGGCCAGACCGGCCAGAGAATCGAGGGAGGGGAGCACCACCGCTATGCCCTGCTCGGGCATCGCGAAAGGTGTACCGAGCAGAAAGTACAGGGCGAGAGCGGCGAGCGCGGTGAGCAGCGCATCCAGCCGCAGAATCCGGCCCACCACGGCACCAATCGTGCCAACGAGCAGGCCACCGAGGCCCGCGAGTAGAAAGCTGACGCCTCCAAAAGTCGGCGCAAAGCCGAGCACGGCTACGGCCCCCAGCGCCAGCACGACACTCAGGTCAAGCCATGCCCGCACAGGCACGGCGAGATCCACCGTCACGGCGCGGGAGGTCACGACTGAAACCTCCGCAAAACCTTGGAAAGATCGCTCAGGCTGCCCACCGTGAGCACGCCGACGCCCGCCACCATAGCCAGGGAGGGGGAGGCTCCCCGAGTGACGACGATTCCGATCATCGTGGTGTCGGTGGGCATCAACAGCTGGACACCTCGGAGGTCTGCCGTCGTCCACCCCGAGCCGGCGACGACGATGAGTACGCTTGGGGGTGGAAGCCTCAGGGTGACGGACCGCACAAAGTCGCGGGGAGTCGCGAAACTGGTGGTGCGCACATCCACTCGACACGAATCATCAAGCAGTGCCGTCGGCGCGTGTGTGCGGAGAACACGCGACTCGGCGACAACGCTGATTTGGGTTCCATCGCGGATTACCTGCGTGGCGATCGAGGCAGTGATCGAGACAGCGAGCTCAAACTCTTCCTGGTCGGCGTAGGTGGCGCGGTCTTCGCTCAGCACCATGGTGAGTTGGGAGCGCCGCGTCTCGTTAAACTGTCGCACCATGAGCTGACCGGTGCGCGCCGACGTGCGCCAGTGCACGTATCGCCGGTCATCCCCTGGTTCGTAGGGGCGTAGCGCATGGAATGCGAGGTCGTTGTTCGTGATTTTCTTGGTGACTTGGCCCTCAAGATCGCGCACGAGGCCCGCGGCGCTCGGACTCAGGGGTGTTGTACGTGGGTGCACGAAAAGGTCGACCGGGCCGGTCCAGTCGACCACGCGCCGCAGCAGACCGAGGTGGTCGCCGCGTACTGAGCGCGCCGGCCCAGCCACGATGACCGCGCGCTTTTCGGTGGGCACACTAAACAGCTCGTCATGTACCTCGCCGGGCTTCAGGCCCGCGATGCCGAACTCGGCAATCGCGTTACCGACCGGCAACTCCATCACAGCGGGCAACAACGACTTGGCGCCGGCGTTGCGAACGGTGAGCTGACCCATGGCGCGAGCACCGACCACCACGCGGCTCGGGTTTAACTCAATGTCAACGGCGTACGTGCTGCGGCCGACCAGGTAGACAGTGCAGACGGCGAGCACGCCGAGCAAGGCAAACCCGAGGACTGTAAGTTCTTGCCAGCCGAGCACGAAGCCGGCCACGACCGCGGCCGCTCCCACCCCGAGCACAAGCCACCCGGCGATCGAGACGAAAGAGACGAACGGACGCAGAACCTCCCGCAGCAGAGCGAACAGCGGTGCGAGCACGCGCACAGCAGAGCGCAGCAAGCGCACCACCGCGGCGCCCACACGCTGAACGCCACGGCGCAGTGTGGCGAGGGCGCTCGTCGCCGTCGCCGTCGTGCCAGCCCCTCGCGCCCGCCGCTCGGGCGCTGTCTCGGTCGTCGTCATGCCGCGCGGTACGCCGGGGGTGTGATCGAAGAAACGATGCCGCTCAACAGTTGTTCGCCGCGCACACCCGCGAACTCTGCCTCGGGGTCAACGATGATGCGATGCGCCAGCACGGGCACCGCAAGGTCGATGACGTCGTCGGGCGTCACGTACGTGCGGCCCGAGGCAATCGCCCAGGTCTTGACCGCGCGTGCAAGCGCGAGCGCGCCGCGCATACTCACGCCGAGGGCGATGTCTTTGTGCACTCGGGTTCCCTCGACGACGTCTTGAATGAACTCCATAATCGAGGGGTCGACATGCACCTCGCTCGCCATCTGCGCCATCGTGACGACCGCATCGGAGTTAATGATCGGCGAGATCTTGGATGCCCGTGCCCGGTTTGCGGCGTCGAGCAACAGGTTCACCGAGTTCTGCTTGTCGGGGTACCCGAGCGAGGTCTTGACGAGGAACCGGTCGAGCTGTGCCTCGGGAAGCTTGTAGGTTCCCGCCTGCTCGACGGGGTTCTGCGTAGCGATAACCATGAATGGTCGACCGACCGAGTGCCCCACGCCATCGACAGTGACGGCACCTTCTTCCATGACCTCGAGAAGTGCACTCTGGGTCTTCGGGCTGGCACGGTTGATCTCGTCGGCAAGCACAACCGAGGCGAAGATCGGCCCACGGTGAAACTCGAACACGCCCTTGCCCTGGTCATAGATCGTGACGCCCGTAACGTCGGAGGGCAGCAAGTCAGGCGTGAACTGCACACGGGAATGGGTGCCGTCGAGGGTATTAGCAATAGCCTTCGCCAGCACGGTCTTGCCCGTGCCGGGCACGTCTTCGAGCAGTACGTGACCGTCTGACAGCATGGCCATCAGCACGAGGCGAATCTGATGCTTCTTGTCGACGATCGCAGTGTCAACTGTGTCGACGAGTCGCGAGAACGCGTCGGCGAACCAGGTCGCCTGCTCTGTGGTTACGGTCATTGAGTTGGTCTCCTCTTTTTTTACTGCCATGGCGTGTATTGCGGCGTGAAGAATTGCCCGATCACCTCAAGCCGAAACCACTCACCCGAATACCCCTGAGCGGCGCCGGGGCAGGTGGTCTGAACGTCCCCGTTCGCGGGAAGGTTCAATATCTCCGTCTGATAGGGCGTATTACCGCCATTGGTCCCGTCCGCGTAGCACGCGACCGAGTAACTGCCCGCGACCAAGTTGCGAACTCGTAACCCGAGGAAGTAGTAGACCAGACCGTCACCGCCTGTCCCGCTCAATGCACCCCGATATACCGTCCCGCTGGGCCGGTCGATCACCGTCGCCTGGTTGGACTGCGCCGACCACGGGCCACAAATGGCCGCCGCATTACAGGCTCGAACGAGGATCTGATAGGACCCGGCGCCCACGCCGGCGATGGTTTGGTTCGACGTCGACGTGAATCCCGAGAACGCTGGGGCCGGGTCACCCGCTCCAGCGTATTTCCACTGGTATCGCACAGCCCCGCCGCCGGTATCAGAGACTCCTACCCAACTCGCGCTCAAGGTTGCCGTTGCGTATCCGGTGGAGCTGAGGGTTGGGGCGCCGGGCGTTGACGGCGTGCCGTAGGGCGTCTCTGTTGATGAGCGGGCAGAGGCGGTCTGGCCCACGCCGTTCTCGGCCGTGACTGTGAACGAATAGCCGGTGCCGTTCGTCAGCGCCGAAAAGATACAAGGCGCGCCGGCGTAGCAGTCAGTGCGAGTCGCAGCCACTGTGCTCGACGCCCCTACGTAAGCGCGCACCGTATAGGCGGGGCTGACCTCGGGCGAGCCGTTCCACGACGACGGCGGTGCGAACGTGAGGTTGAGCGTCTGACTGCCGCCCCGCTGAGGGGCGCTTGAGAAAGTTGGTGGCTCGGGTGAACTCGTCACGATCACCGTCATGCGGCCCTGCACCCGACGGCTTGCTTCGTTCGACGCATCCTGCACCGTATAAACGATTGAGATGGTTCCCGACTTTGCCGGGCCTGTCGTCACGGTGACGTTGTTGCCGTTCACGACCCGAGAGGCACCCAGCGAATCACCCTCGAACTCAGCGGCGACGAGGGTGGAGTCACCACCGATCGCGGCGAATGGATTGAAGTCGTTGTCGAGCGGCGAAATGACGTAGCTGGCACTCGACCGACCGTCGGGCTCCACGTCGTCGACGGTCTGCACAAGCGGGCGCGTCGAGGGCACAACACGCACAGTGACACGAGCCGTGACCGGCTCGGTAAGCAACTGGTCGGATCTCAGCACGAGGTCGACGACGACCTCGTCACCGGGCTGGGCGCCACCGAGAGGGGCACTCGCGGTCAGGGTGCCTCCCGAGACTCCGACACGAAGCGCACCGGTCGCGCCAGACAGCTCGGCAGCGAACTGCAGGCTCTGGATAATCGCCTCGTTAGGATGCGACACGGCAGCACGCAGATCGCGCTCGGTGCTGGCCCCGTCTGCCTCCACGAGCACCTCGAAGGGGGTGAACACCGGTGCGACATCTCGACTGTCAGGGTCGCCCACTATGACCGGAATTTCGATGGGTGTTCCGCCGTCAACGTCAGTGATGCCATCGGTGACCAACACGGTGATGCTCTGAGCATCACCGCGCTGTTCCTGGTTGGGAGTCACGCGCAGCTCGGTTTCGGTGACTTCGCTCACTGCGTCGAGCCCCGAGGTCGCCGAAAGTACTTCCTCGCCGACAATGACCAGGACGCCGCCCGACGGCACCTCGACCAGGTCACGAATCTGCAGGGTCGTCGTCGTTCCGATGGCCAGCGCCGGCGGCGTATCGACAACCTCTTGCTTGAGGTAGGGGGGCAGTGCGCTCGTTGCCGCTGGCACCACCACAAAGCCGGTCGCGGAGAGACCCGACTGCTCGGAGGTGAGCGTGTAGGCGATGGCCTGTCGCCTCTCTGTGAGCGAGATGAGAGCTGTGCCAGCGGTCAGACTCGCGACCGAGCCGGCACCCGGCCCGATCGCCGCCACGACTAGCTCTGCAGGCTCCCCGTCCGGGTTGAACGCGTCGTCAAGCAGGTTGACTTCTACTTGCTCGAGGCCAAGAATGTCGGCGACCGTGAGCACGTGGTCCTGAGCGAGCGGTGCCTGTTGGCGGGCATCCGGCGTCACCGTCACCTTCACGAAGGCGTCGTCAACACCGCCCTGGGCGTTGGTGATCTCATACCGAAGCACGAAGAAACCCTCGAGTTCGCCAGCGGTGATGGCAATGACGCCGTCATCGAGAACTTCGCCGGCGATGCCGTCCTCCACCTCGAGCAGGTCAGGTGAGAGAGTGATGGCAGAGTTCGCGGGGTCAGAGTCATTGTCGAGCACCCGCAGCGCAACTGTCGCGCCCGGCTGGGCCTCCGCTACGTCATCGACGGCGACCGGCGGCAAAGGTACCTCAGGCGGCGGAATCACGCCAATGCGCACCTCACCCTGCCCGCGTGCGCCGAATGCGTCCTGAACCGTGTAGCGAATCACCTCCGTGCCGCCGGAATCGCGACCCGCCCGATATTGGAACCCCGTCAGGCCGACGGCCGAAACCTGACCGAGACTCGCCCCGGTGGCCGAGAGCAACATGACCGAATCGCCGTCGACATCAACCCCCGAAGTAGGAATATCGACAGTGAGATCGCCGCCCGCTTGGACGCGTGCAGTGACCGTCGGCGGTAACGGAGCCGAGTTCGTTTCGGAGTCAGCGAGGGTGACCGTGACAAGTATGCGCGCGGTCGCGTACTCGCTGAAAGCGTCATCCACTCGGTATACGAGCGCATAGCTACCGGGCTCGCTGGGCGCTTGCACGCGCACGATGTTGCCCTGTACGAAGGCCACCCCATCGACTCCCTCGAAACCCTGCACGAGGTCGGAGTTCAGAGTCATCTCGGCGCCATCGGGGTGAAGATCGTTGCCAAGCACCTCGATGCTTGCCGTGTCGCCCGAGCGCACTGTAATGCGGTCATCTCGCGCTATCGGGGACTGGTGAGTGCTCGTTTCAGGAATGGGGACAACGGTCACGCTCGATGTGGCCGACGTCGCGCCATCAGAAATCGTGTACGGCACAACCACCGGGGCGAGGAGCGCCGACGTCGAAGCGATGCGCAAGAACGCCCCGCCGAGCACCTCCACAGTGAGTCCACGCTCTGCCTCTGAGCGAGGCACATCGACGCTCTGGATGCCGAGGACCGCCCCGCTTGGCGAAACATCGTTCGCAAGTACCGGAACCGTGAGTGGCTCCCCCGGCCTGAGGAAAGCAGTGTCTTTCACGGCGATGGGGGGAAGTGGAGCGTCTGGGTCGGGTACGACGTCGAGACGCAGGATGCCCTTGGACTCAGTGCCCGCCCCGGTACTCGCCGCGTAGACGAAATAGTAGGTTCCCGGTTCGGACGCACCGAAACGGTATTGGTTGCTGTCGGGGACCGGAGTCCACGATGCCCCCTCGGTAAGGGGTTCCATCGAGATCAATCCGACCTCGCGCGTCGACCGTGCGACATCGTTCTCGAGTGGATCGACGACAGCCTCTTGCCCGACGAAGGCCTGGGCGAAATCGGGCACGGTGAGAGGTGGCAGTGAGCCCCCCGGCTCTATGGCAACTCTGAGCTCACCAATCGGCTGTGCGTTGATGTCAACAGTTCCGTCAGAGACGGTAAATGAGAGCGTGCGGTCGCCGGGCTCAGTGCCCGAGTGGGTCAGGGTGACCAGCCCACCAGGGGTGAAGCGCACAGAATCGCCCGCGCTCGACACGGCAGACGTCAGATAGACGTCGTCGCCATCTGGATCGCGCCAGTCGGCGAGCACGTTGTAACTGATAGTGCCGCCGGCCTCAACGCTGACCTGGCTCACGCGTTGGGCTTCTGGTGCTCGGTTGAGGTCGGGTGGCGCCACCGTCACCGTCACGACGGCTTGCGCGAGGCCGCCGGGCCGGCCGTCGCTCACGGTGTAGGCGAACGTGCGCGTCACCGCTTCGTCAGAAATTGGCGTGATCTGCAACGCTCGCCCGCCGTCGATGATGTCGAGTCGAGCGACCTCGTCAGAGAGCCCCGTGACGGAGGCGATGGTGAGCACGTCTCCGTCGAGATCGAGGTCATTCTCAAGTACGGGAAGTACCGTCGCGCGATCACCGCGGATACCGAAGTCGTCATTCTTGGCCTCGGGCGGCGTGTTCGTCTCGGGGCGCTCCGCCAGAATCTCATCGAAGCTCGGCTGGGTCGTTGTGTCGTCGCTCTCGGGCGCCTCGTCGTCCTCCTCGGGGGGCGCCACCTCAAGCCAGTCCTCCTGCTCGATGACCGTCATTTCGTCTTGAACGAGCCACAGTGTGCCGTTGCCGACATTGTTGAGCACAACGCTTGAGCGATTGACGCGAAACACGAGTTCATCGCCTGCTTTTGCTCCAGAAATCGGCTCGGTTGTCACCGCTTCCCGATCATCACCACACGCGCTCACGAAGTGCGCCGACGCCGACCAAGCACCGTAGACGCAGTCGCGAGTGCCATCGTTCACGACAACTGGCGCGGCAATCTCGAGCGGTGCCGCAGCGGAGCTTGAGGCTCGATCGTTGATCTCCACCGGCTCCCCTCCTGCAAGCGGCACGCTCAACAGGCGGTCAGCAACGGCAACAATGACGGCATCAGACTCAGGGCCCGGTTGTTGTAGCCGCATTGGGCCCGCTGGCAGCACCGTGATGCCTCCGCCCACAACCGAAATGGAGACACCCGAGGAAGAAATGGCGGCGACGACCAAGCGCTCGCCCACTGTAGTGAGGGCGAGATCACCCTCCGGCAGATCTGCAATGCGCTCGGGTTGACCGCCCGGAGCGCTGATCCGCACGAGTGACTGCTCTTCAGTCGAGACAGCGAACACCGTTCCCTGGCTGGAGACCACTGCCTGAGCATCCCGCCCCAGGCTCAGGGCCGATTGTTCATCGAGTTCGCCCTCGAGCCCGTTCTCTGCAGGCATGGTCCACAACGAGCCCTGAACGGGATCGACCACGGCGAGGGTGCTCGCTCCCAGTGCGAGCGATGCAGTCGGGGCGATAGTCGTCTGTGCCGGGATGCGCTGCACGGCCGCATCAACGCGCCCAGCGAATCGATTGGCACGGTCGTACGCGATGATCGTGTCGGCCGACTGCAAAACGTCGAGTTCGTTCGACAACGGCACGCTGGCGGTGAGTTCACGCACTTGCAAGTTGACTTGGCCGAGTAGCCCGCTCGCGGCGTTCGTGACCCAGACTGTGCGCGCATACAAATCGATGTCAGCGGTCGGGAATCCCGGGTGGGCGATAGCGAGGCCGACGGGCGCAGAAATGAGCACCGCGAGAGCCACCGCAGATGCGGTTGTCTTCTTCGGAGCCTTGAACGACACCATGATTCGCCGGTTCCCTCCCAGCATGAACGAGCATTCTTGTTGGTCGGAGAGCCGCGAGGCCGCGGGTGTGCGACAGCAGATCAGCTCGAGGTTCAGGGTGGCGAAGTCGAGCGCTCCTTTGCAATCACAACTCTACGAAGAGTTCGCGGCTCCGCGATGGGTAGCGGTACCCATAGGGGGTGGGCAGTACCCCCAATCCCGGGGACACCCTAGGGGGTCAAAAGTTTGAGGTCGTCTCTAGTAACCAGACGAGTAGACACCGCGTACTCCACCAACCGCGACCGTCTGTGAGTGGCGAGCTTGTCGCGGCCACCCCGAACTCCCTCGACGCCGAGTTTGTCGAGCTTGTCGCACACGTTGTCGAGTTTGCGATTAAAGGTTGTCATCGACCACCCCAGTCGGGCCGCGGCGTCGGCAGAACTAGGTATTTGACCCCGACCCGGCACACTCTGCTCGAGCACTTTCTCGGCGAGAGCCAGGATAAGCAGGCGTTGAGACGAGGTGAGCGGGATCGGTTCCATCGTCGTTCCGCCGACGACACTCATCGCGGCCCCGGCCGGCCCGTAGAACTCGTCTTGCAAGCGGATCGTAAAGTCGTATGTCGTTGAACCAGCAGTGAAGAGCACGTGAACCTTTTGAAAAACCAACGGAAGGCGGGCACCCGGGGCAATCCACGCCTGGACTTGCCCTGAGGAATCGGTCACCGTCGCCGAAAGCTGGTTGCCAACGTTGAAGATCCACCAAAGCCCCTGATCGACCGCGACCTGCAAAAAATGGCGATGCAGGTAGGGATTATCGTCGATGGTGAGGTCGGCGTCTCGACCGATCGAGAAGGTGCGATCGGGTTCGACTACGTGCTCGTCGCCGATGAATTCGATCGTGAGGGGCTTCACGGGGCGCAGACCTCAAGCGAGCTGGCGGACTGCGCTCCTTGCTCGATCGCCCAAATCTGGATGCACACCGGCGCGCCCGTCGTGGATGCGGGTAACACAGCACTCGTCGAGGGTTCGGGTGCGTTCACGAGATCCCCACCTGAGATTTGCTCCCAACGGTAAGCATCGGGTTGTGCGCCCTCCGCGGGCTCCCACGAGAAGACCACCGTGCCATCTGGTTGCGCGTCTGCAGAGACCAGTACGGGCTCGACCACCACCGAACCAACGATCGAGTCATCATTCGACTGGTTGGGCTGCTGTGCGACAGACGCCGTGTCGCCGTTTTCGAAACCTCCTAGAAGCGACGGCAGCAAAGCCGCCCCGCCGCCGACCACCAGCACGGCCGCCGCAATACCGACGATGAGACCGCCACGGCGTTTCGGCCCTGGAGTGTCGACAGGGTCCATGCGGCTCGATACCGCAGGCTTCGAGACTGACGAGCGCACCACGGTCTCCGCGGGAGCCTCTCCGCGCATGACCGTCGATTCGTTGGTGAGGGGGCTAGCCGGCTCCGGAACGGGAGGCGCCACCCGAGGCGGGGCAGAGGCAGGGGCGGGCGCAGAGGATTGAGCACCGATCGTGCGCACCGCACGTGCCCGCGTTGCGTCGTCATCGCTCGACCGGTCGACGATGGGTTCTGGTGAGACGAGGTTGGGTACGTCGATGGTGGTCGGCGCGTAGTCGAGCTCCATCTCGACCCTCTGCAATGCTCGAGCGAAGTCAATCGCCGTCGCGAAACGATCTTCGCGAGAAACAGCCATCCCTTTTCGCAGGAGAACCAGTAGCGACGAAGGAATGTCGGAGCGATCCATCGGAGTAATGTCGCCGCGCTCGATACGGCCCATGAGGTCGAGGGCGCCGTTGGGCCGCCCAGGCACCTCGAAAGGAGTACGGCCGGCCAAGAGCGTGTGCAGCGTTGCCGCGAGCGAAAAAACATCAGAACGCACGTCGGGCCGCGGTTGATCGTCGAACATCTCCGGCGGTGACCAGGGAATCGACATGCCCACTGACTGGCTGCCCGTCGTGGCGCCGGAATCGGACACTGGTCGCGTTGTGGTGTGAATCGGCAACTCGTGGTCTTCGACCGCAGACGAGATACCGAAGTCGGTCAGCGCGGGCCAACCGTAATCGTTCGTCAGAACATTCGCCGGTTTGATGTCGCGGTGCAAAATTCCTGCCTGATGAGCAGTCGCGATGGCGCTCGACAGCCTCACCCCGGCTCGCAGAGCCTCGACGACTCCCAGCGGTTGCTGCTTGTAGCGATCAGCCAGGCTTGGCCCCGAGCAGTACTCCATGATGAAGTACGGTCGGCCGTCGTCGGCCACGTCAGCATGGTGGATCGACACGATGTAGGGATGCGCCGAGAGCTGAGCCATCACGTTCGCCTCAGACACAAAGGCCTCGCGGCTCGCCGCAGTGAGGCCCTCGGTGAGCAAGACCTTGACGGCAACTCGACGCCGAGGAAGGTGTTGGTCGTAGAGATAGACATCGGAGAAGCCACCGGATCCCAACGGCTTCACAAAAGTGAACCCGCGAAGCTCGGGCGGCGCCGCGGCAGCGCGAGCCATCAGACTTCCTTGACCGAGAGCGTCGCGCCGTCTCCGAGGTCGACGATCGTCCCGGTAAGCACGGTGGTCGGTTCACCTTCGCGCAGGCGCACCGGCGAGCGGCCCGGCACGGTCACGAGCGTGCCGTTCATTGAGTGCAGGTCGGTGACCACGACCGAGTCACCCTCGACCGCGATCTGCACGTGACTTCGTGAAATATCTTGGTTCTGAGTGGTGATCGTGACGAGTCGGGGCACCGCTGCACCCGAAACGCGCGAAGCGCTTGGCGCTCGCCCGACGATAATCGACTGGTCAAGAGGCTCGATCGCCCCTGACGGTAGCTCAACCACGAACCGTGGACTGGCCGGAGTCGCGGGCGGCTTGCCTCGTTCCGCACGCCGCTGCGCCCGCAATGCCGCAATGTCTTCGACGACTACTGTTCGGTCGCTCACATCGCCGTCGGCTCCTGGTTCCTCTTCGCGCACTGCCGCCTCTTCAACACTGCGCATGACAGTGGCGCCGAAAAGATGGTCATATGCCCCTCCGGAAGGAGCGGGATCGCCTGACTCCGGCGTGGGCACGATCGTCGCGGCGGCGGCTCCTAAGGTTGCATCGGGATCGGGAACAGGATCGAGAACAGGATCGGGATCATCTACCACCGCTTGCTTCCCGGCCGGCGCGGCCTCGACGACGGGCACAGGAGCCGGTTGATGAGCACTCTCCTCGCGGCCCGGATTCTCGGCCGCGGTGAGCCCCGCGGGTGTGGTCTCGCTCGAGCGAGATGGCACGCCCCAGTGCACGGCAGACCCGTGTGCACACCCGCGTACGAGCGGAAGCAGCGGCCCCTGGGTGCTCGATCCGAGTGTCAGGCCGATGACGTTCTCGACGCGCAATTCGACCCAGCTCGACACACCGGCGCCCTCCACATGCTGAGGGCCATCTTCCGTCGTCACTGCTGCAGACAGAGCCCCCCGTGCCATGACCACGCTAGTCGATGACCCGAGCCCAGAGACCAGCACGAAGTCGGGGGTGCTCGAGATGCCTCCAGCCGTCAAGGTGTCGAGGAGCCTCGCGGCGTCGGCGCCGTCGTCAACAGCTCGCCAGAGGTCGTCAAGCCGCGCGCGAGGAGCGCTCGTCAAGAGCACAAGATCGTCCCGCGCAAGCACGGTAGTCGACTCAGAGGCCGTGGGCTCGTAGAGACAGGTCATCGTTTGTCCTCACGGGGAAGCGTCGTCTCGAGATGAGAATCGAGAGGCAGGTCGCCGGGTCGACTCTCAGTGGCGATGAGCATCGAGCTCGCGACGATAACAACCGTCACGTTGTCTGCAGCGCCGGCTTCTAGTGCCGCGCCCACCAGGTTCAACGCGACCACTTCAGGCTCGCCGTCTGCATCGGCGCATACTCGCGCGATCACGTCATCAGACAACTCCTTCGTGAGTCCGTCTGAGCAAATAATGAAGTGCTGATCGCCACTGGCTGGGAAGAGCCATACGTCAGCATCGGGTAGGTCGCCTGAGCCCACTGCGCGTGTTATCACGTTACGTTCGGGGTGCGCCTCTGCCTGCGCACGAGTTATCTCACCTTCATCAATGAGCTCCTGCACGGCCGAGTGGTCAACGCTGATCTGCTCGAGACCCTGGCCGCGACTCCACGAATAGACGCGCGAGTCCCCGATATTGAAGGCCATCCAGCGGGTTCGCTCATCACCGGGCTCTTGCACGAGCGCGAGCCCGCTGAGGGTTGTGCCCGCTTGTTCCCCTTCAGCGAGTTCGACAACCCGACGATGAGCCTCGCCGACCGCAGCGACGATCGCCGCAACTGTCGTGGGCTGATCAATCGGAATCGTGGATGCGAAGGTTTGAGCCGTTGCGCTGCTCGCGCGATCACCGTAGCGGTGCCCCCCCATGCCGTCAGCCACCACGAAGACGGGCGGATGGGCGAGATAGCTGTCTTCGTTGATCCGGCGTATGCGACCTCGATCGCTGATCGCCGCCACACTTAGAGACAGTTCGCCTCCGTGCACGACTACAGAGTGCCTCGAACCATGTGTCACTTCGTGACCCTCCTCAGCTGCGCCTCGCGCCGACAGACTCCCCCGCCTACACGAGCCGAGCTTGCGTCACACGCTATCAAGGACGCGTCACTTATAACCTCGATTCGCGAATCACGCTAAGACCGTGTGCCGACAGTCGCGATGGGGAGCACTCCCCATCGCGCCAGATCGGCGGGTTCGGTGCGGTCGCGCGGTTAGCTTTGCGTGTCGATGGGCCTCGACGAAGCCTCGCCCTTGTTGGTGCCAAGGTGAGCAGCGTGGTCATCGCCATCAACCTCATCGTCGACTAGCTCGTCGTCGGAAGCCTCGTCGTCGGCTAATGCTGAAAGGACAGTCGACAGGTAACGACCCTGTATGCGCAGCTTGATGAGGCTGGCCCCGACGGCGAGGGCCATCGCGCCCACGATGACGGCGAGGCTCTCGAAAGTGCCAATGTCGGGCACCCACTCAATGGGCATTCCGCTGTTGATAAAGGGCAACTCGTTCTCGTGCATGGCGTGGAACACCAACTTGACGCCGATGAAGGCGAGAATGAAGGCGATGCCGTACTTGAGAAACTCGAGCTTGTCGACGAGGTGCCCGAGCAAGAAGTAGAGCTGGCG
>Ga0163144_10006350_pt1 | contig 26081 bp, 12 predicted proteins | sample OliLak19BULKMAT1_FD_123175 | JGI IMG/M metagenome (GOLD analysis project Ga0163144, IMG submission 123175) | Freshwater microbial mat bacterial communities from Lake Vanda, McMurdo Dry Valleys, Antarctica - Oligotrophic Lake LV.19.BULKMAT1 | ecosystem: Environmental > Aquatic > Freshwater >...
ACAGTGTGATGTTCATCTATGACCGGCCCGACCCGGAGAGCGGCATGCAGCTGAGTTTCCGGCGTACCACCGCGTTCACGGGGGAGATTGAAATCAAGGGCAGGAAACATCGCACCCTGCTCGTGGAGAATGACAACGATGCCGTCTTTCGCACCAACAAAGGGGATGCAAGCAAGCCGATCTGGATTCTCATCGATCTGGATGGGGGCGGCCGATTCTCCGCCGAGGAGCGTTTTGACTCTCGCTACGCCTTCACCATCAACGGACAAAACTATCTCGCACGCAACGCTGCGTGGGGGGAGCGCTACGCGCTGATTCCCTTTACCGGTGAAATCAGTCAGGGACGTGCTGCCACCGCCGCAGCCCGGCCGCCCGTCACGCAAATTCCGCTGCTTGCAACCGGAACTCCGGCCCCGGATTTTGTCGCCATCAAGCCCGACGGCTCCGAGCTCCGCCTCTCCGACTTTCGCGGCCAGGTCGTCATTCTGGACTTCTGGGCGCCTTGGTGCGGTCCTTGTATCCGAGCGATGCCCTACGTGGAAAAGCTGCACCAGCAGACCCGCGCCCAGGGCGTCACGGCGCTGGGAGTCTGTGTCTGGGACACGAAGGAGAATTTCGACAAATGGCAGGTGGAACCCAAGGTCAAGACCACCTTCCCCAAAGCCTTCGATCCCGCCGGCGTGAACCGCGACAATCAAAACGCCGACAGCATCGCCAAAAAGTTCTACAACGTCACCGGCATCCCAACACTGTATGTGATCGATCGTGAAGGCAACGTCGTCCAAGGCATCCTTGGTTTTAGCGGCGAACCCGACACCCGCCTCGCCGAGGCGCTGGCCCGGGTCGGCGTCAAATCCTAATGTCCTGTCCTTTCTGTCCTCTCCTAACGTTTCACCCTCCTCTTGGATTTATGCACCGCCTGAAAATCTCTTCCCTCGCAGTTTGTCTGCTCGCGGCCGTCCTGCCAGGCTCCGCCGTTGCCCAGACGATCGACCTGACCCTGAATGTCGATCCCGGCATCCTCAACCCCGACGGAAAGCTTTGGGGACAAATGCCTTTCGACAATACGCCGATTGAACTCTCGGCCACCCAACCCGCACAGGTGAGAAAAGCGCCGCCGTACGACGGCAACCTGCTCTATGGCACCATCAAGCTCGGAGATGGCCCGCGCAGCGCCTACACCGTTGCCGTCGGTCTCGAAGGCAAGGGACAGGACCCGGAAACTCATCGCCGCATTTTCATTGATGCCAACCGCAATGACGACCTCACCGATGACGGGGATGGGCGCTGGACGCAGATGGTACGCCGCGGAACGAATACCGCCAGCGCTCGCGGCATGACCTTGACGGCCTCCTACGCTTCTGGCGAGACCTCCCCCTATGGCGTCTATTTCATCCTCTCGGCAATGGGCGTGGAAGGCACGGACTATACGCTTTCCTACCGTCGCGGTGGAGCGCGCACCGGATCAGTCAACGTGGGTGACAAATCTCACAACCTCGTGCTGATCGAAAATGACAATCAGGCGATCTTCAATCGGACGGATGCAAAGAGCCGGAGGCTCTGGCTGCTGATCGACCTCAACAACGACCAGGTTTTTGCCACCGAGGAGCGTTTCGACGCACGGCGTCCTCTCATCCTCGGCGATACGGTTTACGAAGCGCGGCCCGACAAAACCGGCGCCAAGCTCTCCCTCGTGCCCACGACACGCGCCCCCCAGATTCTCCAGTCGCGCGCCGTCGCCGCTGCCCAGCAGCGTGCAGCGCGACCCGCCTTGCTCGAAGTGGGCACCCTCGCGCCCGATTTTCAGGCCGACAAACCCGGTGGTGGCACCCTGAAGCTTTCCGATCTGCGCGGCCAGGTGGTCGTGATCGACTTTTGGGCGTCGTGGTGCGGACCGTGCAAGGTCGCGATGCCCGGGCTCGAGCAATTGTATCTCAAGACCAAAAACCAGGGCGTCACCGTGCTCGGACTGTGTGTCTGGGACACCCGTGAGAACTTTGATAAATGGCTCGTCGCTCCGCAGGTAAAGACCAGTTACCCGATGGCCTTTGATGCCGCCGGGTTGAATCAGGACAACGGCAACGCCGACAGTATTGCCAAGAAGCACTACAAGGTGAGCGGCATCCCCACGTTCTATGTGGTCGATCGCGAAGGCAAGATTGCCGGCGCGTTCGTCGGCAGCGGTGCCGAAAGCAAAGCCGGGCTGGAGGAAACCCTGACCAAGCTTGGCGTGAAACTTTAGAGCCATTTAGGGCCCGTCACCAGCCGCGGACTTCGCCAGGGTGAAGCTCGCCATGGAGGCGACGGGGCACCGTGCGCCCTCTCCGATTAGGTTCGACGTTCAGTGGGTGGATCCACCGACTGAAAGCAGCGACGAAACGCTTCGGGGCGGTTCCTCGAGAACTAACGAAAAGAGTCGTCCAACTCGTCCATGTCTGTTGCCAACGTCACCATCGTTATCATCGAGGATCACGCGATCGTGCGCGGGTTGCTGGCGCGGGTGGCGCAGGACGCGTTTCCTCGCTCCAAGGTCACCTTGGCCCGCGACGGGCGGCAGGGCGTGGAACTTTGCCGGCAGGAAAAACCTGAACTCGTTCTGCTCGATCTCGACTTGCCCGACGGAGACGGGATCGAGCGGGTCCAGGAGATCCGCGCCGTCGCGCCGGCGGCGAAGATTCTCGTGCTCTCGTCTCACACCGAGCCGTACATCCTGCATCGGGTGCAACAGGTGCGGGTGGACGGGTTCGTTGACAAGAATGAAGGCGAACTGGAGCTGCTGGCGCAGGCTCTGCAACAGGTGATTGCGGGCCAGATGTATTTCAGTCCGTCGGTGCAGGAGGCTCTGACGCGTTTTCGGTCCAATCCCAACGCCTTTTCCAAGCTCCTGTCTGAACGGGAACAAGCGTTGCTGCGCCTGCTGGGGCGGGGCTGGACAGACGGCCGGATCGCCGAGGAAGTCGGGTTGAAGGAAATCACCGTGCGCAATCACCGTCGCAATATCATGGGGCGCCTCGGCATTCACAGTACGCCTGAGCTCATCCGCTACGCCCTGGAGAACGGGTTCTCCCGCGTCCGCGGCCGGACGTGACCTTTGGTCCGGTTCAGGCCACCGGAGCGGGTGTTTCGAGGAACGTGTGCAGATGTTCGCGCAGGCGTTCGGCGGGGATTTGGACCTCGATGAGGGCGGCCGCGATCGCCGCGCGATCGCACCGGGTCACTCGCTCTTGCAACCGGTGAGCAGCCTTCTTGAGCGGATGGCAGTGAACGATGGCGGCGTGGGCGCGAAGCCGGTGGGATCGCGTGGCGAGTGCCGCGAGGTCGCCCTCCACGGACGCCTGCACGAGCCCCGTCAGCTCATCATTCAACTGCTGCAAATACTCTTCCGCAGCTACGCGCGCCCGTCGGGCGTCGCCACTTCCAAGGTAGTCAAACACCCGAAAGTCCGGCAGCTCCTGGGCGCTGGCCGCCGGCTCGCGGGCCCCGCTCTCGTGCTCGCCTCGTTTGAGACCGCGCAGGGAGCCGAGCGTATGCAGCAACACGTCTTCCTCGAGCGGTTTGACCAGAAACCCGTTCATCCCGGAGCCGAGACAGCGGTCGCGAATCGTCTCGTCGTCGTGCGCGGTGACAGCCAGCACGAGCGTGGATCCACCCCACGGCCGGGCACGGATTTCGGGTGTGAGTTCGTCGCCCTTGGCACCCGGCACATCCCAATCCACCAGGGCCAGCGCATAGGGTCCTCCTTCAGCGATGCACGCCCGCGCCTCTTGACCGGTCGCCGCCACATCGACGCGATAGCCAAGGCGTTCAAGGATGCTGCGGGCCACGAGTTGGTTGTATTCCTGATCCTCCACGACGAGCGCGGCACGCGCTTTGGTTGCCTCTGCCGGCAGCGGCAGGTTCGCGGTCACACCGATCTCCTCGTCCGCCAGCGGGGCGCCCGGCTTGGCGGGATCGACGGGAACGTGCAGGTAAAAGGTTGAACCGGATCCAAGTTCGCTCTCAACGCCGACATTGCCCCCGAGTGCGCGAGCCAGAGCCTGGCATGTGGCCAGCCCCAAGCCGGCACCCGGTTCCCGGTGCAGCTCGGCGGTGCTCCCACGCACGAATTTGCGAAAGACCAACTCTTGCTCCTCCGGGGGGATGCCGGGCCCGCAGTCACTGACCTGCAGGGTCAGATCCAGGCGTCCATCCGCCCGGGTCTCGGTGCTGGCCTCGATCGTGACGGGCGATCCGGGAGCGTACTTGAGGGCGTTCGACACGAAGTTGGATACAACCGTGCGAATCTTGCCTTCGTCGGCCTGCAGCGGGGGCAAAGGTTCGATCACCTTCACCGAGAGGGTTGCTCCGCGTTGTAACGCCTCGGCTGCGAAGACGCCGGCGATCTCGTGCAACAACGCGGACAACGAAAAGTTTCCCGGCCGCACGCTGATCCGTCCTTCTTCCAGGCGCGCGAATCCAAGCACCTCGTCAAACACGCGTCGCAGACTGCGGGCACAGGCGGCGAGGGAACGCGCCAGTTCGCGTTCGCGCGGGGCGAGCGGAGCGTCGGCGAGAAGACCCACGAGCCCCGTGACACCATTGAGCGGATTTCGAATTTCGTGACTGATGGTCGCGAGAAACTCCATTTTGGCGGAGTTCGCCAGGGCCAGCTCGCGGGTGCGTTCGTCGACCATGCGGTTGAGTCGCTCGTTCTGACGTTGCAGGCTGCGTACGCGCCAGCGCATGCCGGCAGCCACGAACAGGGCCACGACTCCGCCGTAGAGAAGCCAGGCCGGCCAGCGCGCGTGCCAGGCGGCCTGGCGCGTGAAGGCATAAGCAATGGTTGCCCCGATTTGTCCGGTCCGATCGAGAGTGCGCACCTGCAGCTCATAACGACCCGCCGCCAAACCCGTGAATTCGCGGGTCGAGCCCGTGGTGCGCGACCAGTCCTGTTCGAGTCCGACCAGACGCGTCTCGTACATCACGTGGGTTCCCCGGACCGTAGGTTCATGGCTGAATTCAAAAATGACTCGTTCGGTGTCGGTCGGCAAAGGCTCGAGCGGGCCGGTCAAAGGCAGGCGTTGCGTGCGGGAGCCGGACTCTGCCTCCGACGGAGCCCTTCGATCCCGTACAACCGGGGAGGAAGAACGGGGCTGGGCGATCACAGCCGTCGCCGACAACAACCGGGGTGCCGGGACCGACGACGCCGATTCGGACGCCTGGTTTCCGATTCGGGCAATGTTGAGCGACCCTCCCAGCCATACCGCCGAACGATCGGCCCGGGCCAGAACGTTGGTCGGCCGATACGTATTGCCAAATACCTCGGCGAATCGCGGTTCCTGCCGCCAGGCACCCGCCGGAGTCACCGACACCTCCGCCAGATAATTGAACGTGGAACCAGGGCGGCCGGCCGTGCGTGCCAGAATCCAAAGAGCCGATCCGTCGGGAAACGGGTCCGCGCCGGCCACCGCGCGCAGGCCTTGAAATTCGGGAATCGGCCCGAAGGAATCGCTCCGCCGGTCGAGCGCGAGAATGTCGCCCTCGCCGTAGGCGACCACCCGGTCGCCGACGCGGGCCAGCGTGATGCGACGCACCTCGGCGGGCAGGCCCGCGCCGGGGCGATAGACGCGGATGCTCTGCATTCCCTTGAGGGTCGCCCGGACGACGTGGAGGGTGCCGGCGGAGGTCGAGACCCAAAGGTCACCCGACGCGTCCTCGATCAAAGAGACCGCCGGAGCGCCCAATTCAACCGCATCCTCGATGGCCGCGAGCCCGGACGTGGCTCCTTGGATACGCGCAAAGGTGAGGGTGGTGCCATCGGAAAAATAAAGGCGGTCGCGTTCGGCGGCGGGCACGAGGCTGCACACGATTTCGTCGCTGGTGCGCCGCACCGTGACCCAGGCAGCGTCCGTCCAACGCCACAGGCCACCCACACCGCCTGCAAAGAGGTGATCGCCGCTGGAGGCGAGCGTCCAGATCGACCCCGGCAAGGCCGGCATCGGCACGAGTCGTGCGTTGCCCTCCAAACCTGCACCGGGTTGCACGCGACCCACGCCTCGACCGGTCGCGGCAAAGAGGATGCCCTGATGATCAAGGAGGTGGCGCACGTTGCTCACACTCTGGTCATCGACGGTCACAAGTCTGGAAATGAGGCTCGGCGACAGGATGCGCGACCATCCGACGCTGGTCCCCGCCCAGAGATCGCCGAAAGGATCGCACCACAGCGCCTGCGTCTGGCTGTCGGTCAAGGTGGGTTCGCCATCCAGGTGCGTGAGCACCCGGTCATCGCGGGCTGCGATGAACACGCCCCGTAGTTGCGTGGCGATCGCCAGGTTGTTGCGATCAAGCGCGACGGCTTGCGTCGGGCGGGCTTCAGCGACAGCGTCCGAGAGTCCAGGCAGGCGATTCCACGTTCCGGAACGGCGGACGAAAACTGCGTTGGCCGTGCCGAGCAGCCACCCATCAGCCCGCGGCGAAACCGTCTCGTCGGTCCCCGGTGCCAGCAACCACACGACCGGGCCGGGCAGATCTGTTTCCGGCAGAACTTGCCGTCTCCCGGAGGTCGACGGTGCGAAGACCCCCCGCCCCGGCTCGTAATACCACAGTCCGTCGGGTACCGGCCGCAAAGGCTGGAGGGGGGACTTGGCGGCGTTGTTCCAGTGGGTGAAAGTTTGCCCGTTCCAGATATGAACGCCCGTGCGCCCGATGAAGACGGCCGCCCCGGCACCGACGGGTTGCACGGCTAGGATGGGCTCGAAGCCAGGAGCGTTCTCCCCTTCCTGGAAACGGTCCCGCAACGACGTATAAAGGTACTCCCCGGTCTGATCCCGTTGCAGATAGCCGAGTTCATCAAAGGCGCCCAGCCAGATGGTGCCGTCAGCCGTGGCCGCCAGGGCGCGGATTTCGCGGGTTTGCGGCTTGTCCAACACCGTGTAACGCCAGGTGCCGGTCGAGAGCACCAGCCGATCTGTCCCGATGAAGGAATCGCCGTTGGGCGCCACGCAAAACGCCCAGGTGGCCCCACTGCCGCCGTGGTCGTTGGTGAGGAAACGACGGGAGGTGAGCAGTCCTCGCTCAGGGACGTCCCAACCCACCGCCGCCTCGCTTCCAAACAGGAAAGCGAGTGCGAGAATTAGGTGATGGGTCCGTCTCATTGGATGGCGGGACGCAGGCAAGGCAGGCGACGTTTCGCCGGAGAGAATGCGATTGAGGTTGGCGGGCCGATCGGACGGGAGCAACGCGAACCCCTTGGGCAATTTTAACCAGCCGCCGCGGGTGGTTCCGGGAACGGGCGGTGATAGGCCAAATTAACCACAAGCGGCGTTCGCGAGCGAGGCGCGTTGCCGGCACGCTTGGAAAGTGATCGTAACCCATGACGATCCTTCGAAGACCACCAAGCTCCCCTTTTCTTATTCCGATGCAAGAGATTATCTCCATCGACAACGTCAGCCAACTGCCCGGAACGATCACTCCGGCAGAGCGAAAAGTCGCCCGACAGCTTTGCCTGGGACGCAGTAACAAGGAGATTGCCGCGGCTCTCGGGAAAACGCAGGCCACTGTCAAGAATCAGATGGCATCCCTCCTGCGAAAGACCGGAGAATCGTCCCGGGTTGGGCTGGCCTTGCGCTTGGTACGTTCGTTGCCCCAGGAAACGGCAGGCTCGCCATGACCAACCAGCATAACGGGCGAACGCAGAGGCGCATGCACTCTGGGCAAAATTCACCAACGTGCAGGTTCGAACTGCGCGGAAAGGGCGCACGAAATGCCTTCGTGACCGCACTCTTGTCATCCTCGCTCCCGTCAGCGCTGGTTATCGTCGCACTGGCAGGACTGATCCCGGCAGCCACGGCGCAGGATCGCGGGGGACGCGCCGCGGCACCCCTCACGCGGGATCAACCAGCGCGGGCGGCGGCACCGACTGCGCGCCCTGCCGCATCGACCGCTCCCGCGGGGACTGCGGTGTCTCGGTTGGGTGCCGTTGCTCTTACGTTGCCGGTCAAGGTCGTCGACGGGCATCTCATCATCAGCGTAACGCTGCAGGACAGCAACGGCGTGGGCGACCCGATCAGTCTGGAATTGGTTTTGGAAGAGCCGCGCACGGTGCTATTGCACCCCGACCAGTACGGCTGGCTCAAGCTCGACACGACCGCGAGCCGCCAAGGTTTCGTCCGTCTTTCCTTTGCCTCAGGTGAGGGCCTCGAGATTCCCGCAAGCGAGGTCGCAGTCGAAAGCGATGCGGCTCGCGGCCAGGAACAAAACAGGGTGACTCGGTTGTTTTCCCAGCAGCTCCACGACCGCAAGATCAAGGGCTGCATCGGACTCGGATTTCTTCGCCACTATCAGGTGTCCCTCGATCTGGCCGCCGGGCAACTGAAGCTCGCGCCTCTGGCCGAGGTGAGCACCTTCGCGGGCGCGATCGGCCGCGGAGCAACCTTTAGCGGCAACTTTCAACAGCGCGACGGGCGGATCGTGTTGCCCGTCAACTACGCCCAAGGCAGTTCGGGCCGGTTGATCCTGGGCAGCTCGAGGTTCGACACCTTGCTTGATCCGGCGGTGGCGAGCCGGCTGGGTGAACCTGCCGGCGACATCGGGCAAGTCGCCTTCGTGGGTCAGGGCAACCTCGAGCTCTCCCGCTACGTGGCGTTTCGTCCCCGGGCATTTGCTGCGACGGCGAGGCCGACTGCGGCTGCGGTGCAATCGGACGGAGCCGGCGCCATGCTCCTCTCCGGGGTCAATCTGCTGGAGTTTTTTCGTCTTGAGATCGACTGGGCGGGCACTCGGGTGAATTTCTTCAAACAGAAGGAACCCGGCTCGCAGGAGGCCGATCGCGCCTATTTCCGGGCGGAGCAAGGCGGCACGACCGCGGATTTCGAGGCGTTTCTTCAAGCCCATCTCCAAAGTCGGCTGGCGGCTGAAGCGGCAACGCGGTTGATCCGGCTGCGGCTGGAAGAGTGGGGACTGGACGAGGCGGATCTGTTGCGTGCTTTTCAATGGGTTCTGGATACCTCGCTGCCCGATCGAAGGACCGAGATCGGCCGGGCTTATGTCGAGCGTATTGCCGGACTGATCGGATACACCGACGCGGCGATCAAGGCCGCCAAGCTCTCGCTGGAGCATTCCCGTCAGGCCCTTACCGTGCAGGAAGTCTACCGCTTGCACCGCATCCTCGGTGAACAATACCTGCTCATCGACGAACTGGATCCGGCGTGGAGGCATTTCATGTCGGCTGCCTTCGTCACGCTTCACCGCGAGCCGCAGCACACGTTTTTGGTGGCGTACGGTCTCGCCCAGGTCTACGAGCGGCAAGGCAGAACCGCCCGGGCCTATTCCCGATATCAGGCCGCGCTGGCCAGCGGCTTCTCCGTGCCGACCGCCCTGCGCGAAAAGATCGCCGCCAAGATTGCCCGGTTGCGAAGCGAAATCCCGGCTGACGACCTCCTCCTGCTGGATAGCTGACGATTCTTCCCGCCATGCCGAATTCGTCTCCGTTGACTCCCTCCCTCCCCTCAGCGCAGGCCCGAAACCTGCGGCTGCAGGGACATCTGGATACGTTGGTGCGAAGCGGGCGGCGCTGGTTGCGCGGTCAGCACCGGCGGCGCGCCTTGCGCGCTGCCGCCAGTTGGTCACCCGCGTGGCTGCCGGTGCTTCCGGGGGTCCTTCTGGTCGGAACGGCGTTTTCCGGTGGCGCCGTCGCGGCGCCCGGTGCGCTGGTTTTGGTGTGCGCCGCCCTGCTGGGTGCAGTGCTGTTCATCTGCGTCCGCGTGGGATGGGAGCAACTGCGCTTCAAGCCCGCTCGCGCGACTGCCCTCGCTCTGCACGATTCGCACCTGCAGACCGCCGAGCGTCTGGTCACGGCCGACGATTTTTTAAAGCGGACGGATCTTGAGACAACGGCTCCCCACGGCGCGTTTCTGCGGGCTGCCATCCGCGACGCCGATACCGTCGCGCACACGGCGTTGAGTACGCCGCTGCCCCGGTCGGTTCGGCCCCCCTGGAGGGTGGAACCGCTCAGCTGCTGGGGCGCGCCGGTGGCGCTGGCCTTGATCGTCTGCAGCCACCTCTTTTTCGCGCCCGGCGGCGCGCCCGACCTGGCGCCGTTCGCGGCGCCGACCCTCGCGTCCGATTCCAACAGCGCGACCGATCAGGGCGAGGTCGCCCGCGTGGCGGTGGCGCGACCGGTGCCTCCACCGCCCCCTCCCCCGGAGGCGGCTCCGCCCCAGGACCCCACCGCCAATGTGTCGCGACCGGTCAACCGGCCGCCTTCCCGCGAACAGCCTTCGGATGGTCAGCCGGGCAGCGGTGGCGGGGCCCAAGCCAGCGGGTCCAACAGCGGTACGGTCGCGGCCGGTCTCGCCTCCAGCCAACGCGGGGAGCCACAGCCCCAGCCTCCGCCTGATCCGCAGGCGGAGGAGCCCGCGGAGGAACCCAAGACCGAATCGAAAAAAACGCCTCGCCGACCGCCTGATGCCGGACAAATGACTGTCTCGGCCAACTCCGGCCGGGGAAAGTCCGCCGGCTCCAGCAGCAGTCTGAACAACTTCGAAGCGCCGGAAGATCCGGATAAAACCGGCGAGGGCAACTTTGCGGATGCCGAGGACGAAAGCGCCGAGGATGAGGACGAACAGGAGAATTCCAACAGCGCCAGCAAACCGATGAGCAACCGCCGTGATCCTCCGGTGGATCGCAATCTGAGTCCGCGCGCGCCGCAGGAAGGCGACCAGCCGGGCAACGGCCGCGGTGGTCCGGGTGACCTCAAAAAGACCCGCGGTGTGCCCTCGATGATTCTCGGCATCCCGGTGCCCGACCGCGTGCCCGGCATGCCCGGCCCCGGCCGGTCGAAAGTGGCGCAGGAACACACCCGGCCGACCGAGGAGGTGCATGCTGCTCTCGATGCCCAGTCGCGCCTGGCGCGCTCCGGTCCCATCGGCGCCGTGGAACAACCCGACCTCCTGCCGTGGCGCCGCGTTTTGATCGAAAATTATTTCCTCGCTGTCCGCGAGACGCCCATGGCTGACGAAGCCGCCGCTCCCGTTTCCACCGACCGCACCTCAACTCTCCCCCAACCTCCAACCCGGATTCAACCATGAGCACTGTGACCGCTCCCGACGACGCCACCGCCGTTCAAGCCTCGGAGAATTTCCGACGCGTGTATCGCGACATCAAATTCCAAGTAGCCCGCGTGATGGTGGGGCAGGAGGAGGTCATTGACGGCGTCCTCGCCGCCCTGCTGGCCGGCGGCCATGTGTTGCTCGAGGGCGTGCCCGGGCTTGGCAAAACCCTGTTGGTGCGAAGCCTGGCCCAGGCCGTCGACACGCAGTTTTCGCGTATCCAGTTTACGCCCGATATGATGCCGGCCGACATCCAGGGCACCTCCGTTCTGCTGGAAAACGAGCGCGGCCAGCATGAGCTGCGTTTTCAGGAAGGCCCGCTCGTTTCCAATCTCGTGCTCGCGGACGAAATCAACCGCGCCACACCCAAGACCCAGTCCGCGCTGCTGGAGGCGATGCAGGAACGGCAGATTTCCGTCGGCCGCCGCACCATCAAGCTGGAGGAGCCGTTCTGCGTGCTCGCGACGCAGAATCCGGTGGAGCAGGAAGGCACCTATCCGCTTCCCGAGGCCCAGCTCGACCGTTTTCTTTTCAAGCTCGTGGTCGGCTACCCGCTGGAAAAGGACTACGCCTCGATCCTTGACCGCACCACCGGCGACCAGGAGGTCACCATCGTGCCGGCCACGCATTCGGATGAGATTGTGCGCATGCGCCATGTCGTGCGCGCAGTGCCGGTCCCGGACCATGCCAAACGGTACGCCATTCACCTGGTGATGGCCACCCAGCCCGGCAGCGACTACGCACCGGCGCAGGTCAACCAATGCGTGGCGCTTGGCTCGAGTCCGCGCGGAGCGCAGGCCCTGTTGCTGGCTGCCAAGGTCAAGGCGCTGGTCAACGGCCGCTACGCCGTGAGCGCCGCTGACATCAAGGCGGTGGCTTTGCCGGTCTTGCGGCACCGTCTGGTGATCAACTTCCACGGCCAGTCGGAGGGGGTCACCGATGAAACCATCGTGCGCACGGTGCTCAATCATGTGGCCCTGCCGGACGAACCCCGTTCATGACGCCTCCGCCCGTCACCTTCGAGGAGCTCTTCGATCCCGCCTTCCTCGCGACGCTCTCGCGGTGGAGTCTGGCGGCACGGCGCGTGTCGGGTGGTGGTCGCCACGGTGCGCGTCTCTCCCAGGATTTCGGGCCAGGCATCGAGTTCAAGGACTACCGGCCGTATGCGGCCGGTGACGACCTGCGGGCGGTTGACTGGAACCTCTACCGGCGGCTCGGCAAGGTGTTTGTGCGCATCTTCGAGGAGGAGCAGGACCTGCCGATTTACCTGCTGCCGGACGTCTCGCGCAGCATGTTTCACCGGGATGCCGGTGTGCCGGGAATCGTGGCGGCGCTGCGTTGCACACTGGCGTTGGCGGCGGTCGGGTTAAACCATCACGACTGTGCCGGGCTGTTCGCGTTTGCCCAGAAACTGGAGGTGTTGAGCAAACCAAAGTCAGGCCCGTCGCAGATCCTGCCCGTGGCCCGCCAGCTCGCCCAGCTGGCGGCCCGTCCGCCCGGCGATCGTACGGACCTCCCGGTGTCATTGCGCCGCCTCGCTTCGCTGAACCTGCGCCGCGGCCTCGTGGTGTTGATCAGCGACTTTTTCGATCCGGGTGGACCGGCCGCGCTGCATGAAGCGCTGCGCGCCCTCCGCCACCGCGTCGTGGTGATCCAGTTGGTGCGTGCGGCCGACGCCACCCCGAAAATCGGGGGCGACGTTCGCCTGACGGATTGCGAGTCCGGCGAAGCCACGGACCTGACCATCACGCCGCGTGTACTCGCGCGTTATCAGGCTGCCTACAAGACGTTCAACAATGAATTGAGCCGTGTCGCGCGCGCCCGGCGGGCGCATCATGTGCGCATCGACGTCGAGGCCGATCTCATTGTCCAGTTAGCCCCCTTGTTTGAACCCGGTGCCGTGAGCGTATGACCTTTGCGAACCTTTCTCTGGCCGGCCTGCTCGGCGGCCTCGCGGCCATCGCGACGCTGCTTTACGTGCTGCAACGCCTGCGCATCCGTCATCGAGTCGTCACGGTGGCGACGACCCTTTTCTGGCGCGCCGCGGCGGAGGAGGCACCTGCGCGTACGTTTCGCGAACGATTCCGGCACCCGTGGGCCTACGCTTTGTTTCTGCTGATCGCCGCGCTGTTGTGGCTGGCGTTCGCCGGGCCCGCCTCGCGGCCGCAGTCGGAAGCGCCCTTCCAGGTCCTGGTGATGGATGGCTCGGCCGGCATGGCGGTCGGAACGCGTTACGCCGATGCGGTGGCGGCCCTGCGGGCACATCTGCGCGGCCTGCCCGCGGACCGGCGGCAGGTCCTGTGGTCCGGCGGCTCGGTTCGCCCGCTGCTCAATCCGGGCGAACATGCGTTGCTGCTGGAGAAACGTCTGGCCGACCTCGCCCCAGAGGCTGCACCCGCCGGCGTCGAAGCGCTCTTGCGTCAACTCGCCGTCGAAAAACGTACGGGCGGCGACCTTCAGGTGGTGATCTTCGGTGACGCCCCGGTGCGGTCGGAAACGCTGGCCCTCCTTCCCCACTTGTCCGTCACCCGGGCGGACTCCGACGCACGGCGCGTGGAGGCCAATACCGGCATCACCGCACTCGGCGTGGTTGCGGCGGCATCGGGTGCGTGGGATCGAGTTGACGTCTACGTCCGCGTGGAAGGATCCTCGCCAACGGCCCCGGCCTTGCGCGCAACTCTGGATGATCGCGCCTTGCCGGCGACCGACCTGCGACCGGTGAGTGGTGCTGCCGCCGGAAGCTTTCTCCTGTTGAACCTGCCGGCGGCGGGTGGCCTGTTAACCTTTGAGCTTGAGGTGGCGGACGCGCTCAAGACGGACAATCGGGCCAGCCTTCGCTTGCCGAACCGCCCCAAACTGCGGGTTGCGCTCTCGCCTTCACTCGATGCGGTCCTGCGGACTGTGCTGACTGCGGACCCGGCGGTCGAGTTGGTCGGTGCCAGCGCCGATGCGCAGGTGGCGATTCGCCAGCAGGGCGAGTTGCTTGGAGCGGACTTGCCGGCGTTGGAGTTTGTGCCGGCGGCCGCGCAACCTGCGGCCTTCTTGATTGTGCATCCGGCGACGCTGGAACCTGCAGTGGTCTTTGAACATGCGGTAAAGGCGATCGGTCTGAAGGAGATCGACGCGATGGCGCTGGCGGAGGCCTCGGGCCGCTCGATTGAAGTGACCGTGTCAACGGGGCCCCAATGGCAGTTCGCGGTGTGGCAGGAATTGTTGTCGGAGCAGTTCAATTTCACGCAATCGCGGGCGTTCCCGCTGTTTGTGGCCAACGCGGTGCGCTGGCTGGCGGGCGCACCTGGCGGATACGCTTATGTCGCGGCTGGCCAGCCCTTGCCCGAGGAGACCTGGCCGGGCACCGAGCCGATTTTGGACGCGCAAGGCCTGCGGCTCGACTACCCGGGCGTGCCCTTCGTACCAGATAAGGCCGGCGAACTTGCGGGCCAAGGCGGATCCAGCCCGCTCATGGCGTCGCTGCTCGATCCAGGGACAACCTTGAGTTGGACCGGGGGGGCCCTGGCCCCGGCCAAGTCGGTCTCGCCCGGTTTCGACGGCCGGCGTATCCTGCTCTGGCTGCTCCTCGCCGCGTTCGTGTTGTTGGGTTGGGAATGGTATCTCCACCAAACCGGCCGGGTTCCTTGAACCCTCCCTTTTCTCCGACCATGGCCATCGATTTCCTGCGCCCCTTGTTTCTCCTGCTGCTCCTGGTGGTCCCCGGGCTGTGGTTCTGGCCCCGACGGGTTGAACGGCTGGGCCACGGTCTGCTGCGCTCGGCCGGCATGGCTGCGCTGATTGTGGCGATGGCCGGGCCCGTCTGGCTGTCCTCGGACGGCCCCCTGCACCAGGTGCTGATTCTTGACCAGTCGGACAGCCTCAGTGCCGAGCAACGATCGCGGGCCCACCAACTTCTTGCGGGCTGGCAGCAGCGTGTGGGTCGCAACGAACGGACGGCCGTGATCGTGATGGGGAAGGACGAAGACCTGCCCGTGGATCTGGCGAAGGCCTTGCCAGAACGTTCGTGGCTGCAGGATCCCCTGAGCGGGTCGTCACTCGCGACAGCGCTGGCAATGGCAGAGCGACGCATTCCCGAAGGCTCGGCCGGAGTGGTGACCTTGATTTCCGACGGCCTGGCCACGGACCGGCGCTGGGGGCCGGCGGTGCAACGCATGATCAGGCGTGGCATTCCCGTGGAGACTTATGATCTGGGCGTGCAAAGCCGGGTCCGCGCCGTGCGATTGACGGCCGATCCGTTGCTCCGGGTTGGTCACACGGCTCGCGTGACGGTCGAGATCGAGGGCCTGGATGCGGCCTCCGGAGTGCGAGTGCGCCTGTCCGACAGCAGCGCGCGCGAACTGGCGCTCTCGGCATCGCTGACCAAAGCAGGTGACGGCCGCGTGGCGGTCGCGCTGGAATTTGTGCCGCGCGAAACCGGGTTTCTGCCGCTGCGGGTCGACGTGCTCGCTGCGGAAGCAGGAGACGCGGCGGAGGTGCTCGACACGTACCTGACCACGGTCGCAGTGCAGTCGCCCTTGCGGCTGTGGTATGTCGGCGATCGAATGCGTCAAGGCGCGGACCGGCTGCGGGAGCTGCTCGGCGCGGGTTTTGAGGTGACGGACGGCAGTGGCCCGCAGCGAGCCGGCGAATCGGCGCCGGCGGGCTATGAGCTGGTGATGGTCGACGACCGCCCCGCAGCATTGATGCCGGAGGAGTTGCAGGCGCGAATCGCCGCCTCGGTCCGCCACGACGGCGTGGGGCTGCTCTTCAGCGGCGGCAAAGCCTCGTTCGGCACGGGAGGCTATGAAGACTCGACCCTCGCGGAGATGCTGCCGGTGGATTTTGTGCAGCGCACGGAGAAACGCGATCCGAGCACCGCGCTGGCCGTCATCATCGATACGTCGGGCTCGATGGGTGGCAATCGCATCGAGCTGGCCAAGCAGGTGACGCGCCTGGCGATCCGCCGGCTCAAGGCGCACGACCGCGTGGGGCTGGTCGAGTTTTACGGAAACAAGCACTGGGCGCTGCCGATGCAGTCGGCGGCCAACAAGATAGCGATCGATCGGGCCATCGGACGGATGCAGGCCCTGGGAGGCACGGTGCTATACCCCGCGATCGAGGAAGCCTACTACGCGCTGAAGAACGTTGATACGCGCTACAAGCACATCTTGATCATCACGGACGCCGGGGTGGAGAACGCCGATTATGAGTCGCTGTCGCGAAGGATCGCGCGGGACAAGATCGCGCTTTCCACAGTGCTCGTCGGCTCCCAGGCGCACAGCCAGAGTTTGATCGACATCGCCTCCTGGGGCCGCGGACGCTTCTACTCCGCGTCCGACCGCTACGCGTTGCCGGAGACAGTCCTGAAGCAGGCCACGACGATGAACCTGCCCGCCTACAAGAACGGCCGTTTTCCGCTGGTCGGCCGCGGCGGTCCCGGGTGGTGGGGAGAGGTGGACCGTGCGGCGGTGCCAGCGATATTTGGATACGTGGAAACGCAGGCCAGGCCCGGCGCCGAGGTCCTGCTTGAGGTCGAGGGTGGCGGACATCCCGTGCTCTCCTCCTGGCAATACGGCCTTGGGCGGGTGACGGCCCTGATGACCGAGCCCGTCGGCGATGGCACGGCGGGTTGGGGAGGCTGGACCGACTACGGTCAGTGGCTCGCCCGGGTGGCCGCCCGCACGGCGGGCGATTTGCGGGGATTTCGGTATTCGGTGCATCGTGACGATCACCGGGTGCGGATCGAGGCACGCCGCTACGGAGCCGCCCTGGGCGTGGCGCCGCGGGCCGCCAGGCTGGCTGCAGGCGACCGCGAGGGCTCACCCGTGGAATTCCGGCAGGTGTCGCCCGATCATTTCATGGCTGAGTTCGTGATCGATCCGCAGGAGGAACTCCGGCTGGTCGCAGGTGGCGACGCCGGCGACGCCTCAACCTGGCTCGTGGCTCCGGCCCGGGCGGATGTGTCCGCCGAACACCAGGTCGATCCACTCACGGCGCTGGACCTGGCCACGCTTGCCCGGGCGACCGGTGGAACGTGGGTGGACGCGACGCGGGAGGTCACGGTGGGTGCCGCGCCCGCGGCCCGCGCCGGCTCCGGCGCGCTGACCCTGCTCGAACTCGGGCCCTTCGCCGCGTTGCTCGCACTGGCCCTTTACCTCGCCGAGCTGGCTTTCCGCCGCCGCTTTCGCGGTCCGTCCCTCTCCTCGTCATGATTTTTCCGGTGCCTTTCCGAAGCCTTCTGTGGTCCTGTGCGCTGTTCACCGTCGGGCTCGCCGGCGCGGCACCCGCGGGTGTCGGCTCGCTCGCAGAGCGGCTCGCCGACACCCGCATGGGATCAACAGTGATCGATGCGATCTACCGCGATGCCATCATAGAGCACGGCACGATCGATCAGACCGTTGAGCGGCTTGAGGCGCACGCCGCTGACACCGGCAGGCCGGCGGCGTTCCGCGGCCGCGCGTTGCTCGTGGCGAGCCACCTGCAGTGGCGGTTTGGCCGCCTGGCCGATGCCACCGAAACCATCGCCCGTGCGCTGACCCTCGAGCGTTCGGGGGCCACCCTGTTGCATCACGCGTATCTGCGCGAGGCGACGCACGATCTGCCGGCCGCCCGCGCGGCCTATGAAGAGGCCTTGACCCACCTGGACGAGACCTACGGCAGGACGGTGGAGGACGTGCAATTACGACTGGTTTTTTTGGAAACCGACACGCGCAACGTAACTGCCTTGGTGGCTTATGCGCGGACACGGGATGAGGCTTTCCGCAACCGGGCGGCGGTGGCCCTCGCCATTCTCAATCGTCCAGCGGAGGCAACCAGCCTCTACACCGTTTTCGGCGAAGGCACCGACCGGCAGCGCGGGCACCTGCGCCTGGCCCAGTGGGCGTTGCGGGCGGGTCAGGTGCAGCGGGCGCAGGAGGAGGCGTGGCAGGCGGTGCAGGCGGCATCGTTGAGCCGGGATGTTCGCTACAGCCTCAGCCTGCTGATGGAAGCCCACGAACTCGACGGTTCATGGGAGCGGCTGCTGGCGCGCTTCGAGGGACAGTACAATTTGGGGTCCGACGTGGAGTCCGTTCGGGTCGAGGTGCTGCGTCGGCTCAAGCGCTATGACGAAGCCATCGCGCTGGCGGAACGCGGCCGCAAAGAAGGCATGAGTGCGGAAAACCAGCGTCGGTTGCTGCGCCTGTACGGCGAAGCCGGCCGCAAGGAGGCCCTGGTGGTGGAGTACCGCAACCTCATCGCCGCGGATCCGGGCGGCGTCGCGTGGTGGCGCGATTTGAGCGAGTACTTTGTCGAGCAGGGCGGGCGCGCCGACGCCGAAGCTCTGTGGCGTGAATTTCTGGAACGTAATACCAGCCCGGACGTCCTCCTGGAGGGCGGCCAGGCGATGGGCAAACTCGGCTTCGAAACGCTGGCGCTCGCAGCGGCCGACCGAAGCCTCGCGCTGCATCCCGGGCGGGCGGTGCAGGTCGCTTGGTATCGCTTTGAACATTACCTGGCTCGGGGACAGATGGCCGACGCGGAGATGCTGCTGGCCGGACTCGACCGCGACCTGCCCGCCGCGGCCCCGGAGCGCGGCGACCTGGCCGACGCCTATGAGCGCATCAAGCTCCCGGCGCGGTCGGTGGCGGTTTGGGAGCAGTTGCAGAAGGCGCGGGGCGGATTGAGTGTCGACGAACAGATGCGCCTGGCGTGGCTCTATGATTCCACCGGCCGGCGCGACCGGGCCTTCGCCGTCTGGAAACACCTGTGGGACGACGAGGTTCCAGCCGCACGGCGCCGGCTGGTCGAAGACCGGCTGCTCCTGCTGGCCGCGGAAATCGGAGAGCTGGGCGGCATCGCCATCGAACTTGAGCAGCGGCTCGCCCAGGGCGCGGCCGCGCCCAAGGACAGCTCGCTGCTGATCCGCATTTACACCGAACTCGGCGATCCAGCCTCGGCGATCGAGGTGATCCAGGAATATCACGCCCGCCGGGAGCCGTCTCCGGAGGCGGAGATCGAACGGCTGCGCGAACAGGCCCGCGTGTTTCAGCTGCTCAACCGTCAGAACGCGTTCGCGGCCGTCACCGACAGGCTGCTCTCGCTCGATCCGGGCAACCGCGCGGACTACCTGCAATCGCTGATTCTCGGTCACCTCGAACGCAACACACCGCAAGATCGCGTGCAGCTCGAACGCCGCCTGGCCGAACTGCGCGCATCGGAAGCGGCGGCTGACGACGAGTTTGAGGCGGGCGTGCTCGTGATGGCCGGCATGCGTGACCGGGCCATCGCCTCGTACCGCCTTGCCCTGGCAAAGAATCCGGCACAAGGAGACAACTACCTGCTGCTCTCCGATCTGCTCAATCAGGACCGGCGGTCAGGGGAGGCGACTGCAATCCTCCAGTATTTTGCGGAGACCGCCGCAGGCGACGACGGCTTCATGGTTGCGATTGACGGCATCCTCAACGCGAAGCCGGCGGCGGATTCGCCGGTGCTGGCTTGGGCTCGCCGGCGCGTGCTGGAACGTATCACGCAGCGGGACGACCGGTTCTATCTCTACGACTTGTCCGCCGAACTCGCGCAGGAGGCTCGCGACGCGCCCGCCTATCTCGCCTCCTTGGAAAACGCTTTGGTGGAAGCCGGCCCCCGCCGTTCATCGGTTCTGCGCGAGCTGCTCGCCGCCACCGAGGACAACTCGGCGAGCGCGGTCAGTGCCCGCGGCGTATCGCAGGCGGATCTCAAACTCAACGCCGCCTACGGTCGCCGGCTCATCGCGCTGGGCGAAGAGATGCCGCCGGACGTTTATCTCAACGTGGGGCGCACCTTCCTGCGCATGGGCAACCCGGCGGAGGCACTCGACGCCTTCAACCTGGCGATTGACCGTCTCAACCGCCCGGAGTTGATCGAAGAATCAGCGGATCGTTTCGACGCCAGCGGCTACAGTCAGCAAGCGGCCTCTCTTTACGAAAAGGCGCTGATCGGCGACCCGGAGAACGTCGGTGCCATGTCGAAACTCGCGGCCGTGCGCAGCCGGCTCGGCGCGGTCAAGCTGGCGCGGGAGCTCTATTTGCGCGCATTGCTCAAGCTGGCGAATCAACAACTCGTCGAGGTGGCTTCATCCGGCCAGGCGCGGGCTGGAAACGTGGCCGCGGACGAGCGTTTCAGCTTTCCGTTCCGTCGCTACTTCGGCGCATTGCAAACCTCGCTCGTATTCAATTGGGAGGCCGGCGACGCGCGCGCGGCCTCGAATACGGTGCTCTCCGCCATCGAGGAGGCACAAGCCCTCGCGCTCAAGGATGTCGTTGAAAGGATAGGCGGCCGGACATCGCCCGCGATCAACCAATTCCCGCGACTCGACGCCCTCACCGGACTCTTGCGCACCCTGGCCCTGCTGACCGGGCGGTACGAGGTGGCCGACCGGGCCGACATCCGGCTGCTGGCGAACTTCGGGCGCGACACCACCTTGGTCGCGGGCCTCGTTCAGGAACGCCTCGCGTGGGGACTGCGCCCTTCCGCGCTTCGGTTATTGCAGGCCGAGGGGGTCGCCGCCGGAGCGCGTGCCAACCTCACGGCCACGATCACCCGGGGAGGCAACCTGGAGCCGTACGTCGATCTTGTCGCGGCGGCGCGGCAGGCGCTGGGTGAGGGTTCGTATGCGAACGCGGTCGAACTGGCGCTCGACGCGGGTGACAACGCGCTGGTCCTGACCGCCTACCGCCAATGGATCGCGGCTCACTCATCCACGCCAACGGCGGCCGCACGGCAGACAGTAACCGTGACGAACGCCCGCAATGCTCCGCAAACGGACGTTGGAGACGGTCAACTGACCCGGATTGCCACACACGCCCGGGGACGTCTGTCGGCCGTGGATTTTGCCTCTGTCTGCCAGCAAATTGTTGGAGTGGTGACGGGTGACCCCGGTGTGGCGAGATCCGTGTTGATGGTGGCAACGGAGCGCGGTTTGCCCGCGGTGGCTCGACGGCGCTCGGTGTTGTTTGACCTCGAAAACGCCGTGGGACGGCGGCTGTTCAACGCCACCGAGCTTTCGAAGGCGATCTCCCAGATCGATCCACGGCAGCTCTTGTCGCTGGATTTGGAGTACGTCATGGCAGGCCTGCCAGCGGACGAGAGACTGGCCCTGTTTCTCCGTGGCCTCGAGGCGTCGCCGCCGGGGATCTCGGCCATCGTGTTGCGGGCGCTGGGTGGTCTCCTCGTGGAGCCCCTCGACGACTCCGCCGCACAAAGGGTGAGCGCGGTTCTCCATGGTCGCTTGCGGGATCAGTCCAAGTCGCAACTCGGCCTGCGCAGCCTGCAGTATCTGATGCGAGCGAGCCTGTTGACGACGAAGATCCATCCTCGCAACGCGGCTTTTCTGGCCGCCCTCGACCAACACCTGGTGGCCACGTATCCGGACGCGCCCGGAGGGGCGGGAATTTTCACGCAAGTGTTGTCTCCACGCGACAGCTATGAAGCCGCTGACGCGGCCCGGTTGCTCGACGGGGCGTTTGAGGCGTATGCAGCGGTCAACCAGCGCTCCGCGAGCGCGGGCGTTCCGTTTGGCCTGACTTACTTTTTCTCCAACTACCAAGGCATGCTTTCCGACGCGGCCCAGGATGCCATGGAGGACTTGCTCAACCGCAAGGTGCGCGATGAAGGACTGACGCCGGCAAATTTCTGGGTGACGGTCGCGCTGCTGCGTGCCACCCCGGTCGGCGTGGGGAACAAGGAACTTGCGTGGCTCGAACGTACGCACCGCGAGCGGCCGGATCACCCGCTTGTGCTGGAGGCGCTCGCGTCGGGCTACCGCCAGCGCGGCGAAATCGAGCGGGAACGGCAAGTCCTCGATCAACTGCTGGTGATCATGCCGGCATCGGAAGAGAACCGGCGTCGGCTGGCTGCCATTTGGCGCGAACGCGACCATCCCGAGCAGGCCCTTGCAGCGCTGGACGGGCGCACCGCGCCGCCAACAAGCGAGACGAGCACTTCCAGTCGAAGCGGGAGCATGGAAACTCGGTATCCGCAGATCGCGACGTTGCTCGCTCAGTGGAGCAGTCCCGGGTCTCCGCAATCCATGGCTGACGCGCTCCGGGGAGTCTTGCAGATGCTGCCGCCCCCCGGTGGCAGATCGGTCAACTATTTTCAACAAGTGCAGAGTGGAATACCTTCCATCCCTTTCTCCGTGTTTTTCGGCTTGAACCTGCCCGCGTCAACCAAGTCGGACCAAGTCGGACCGGCGGCAGGTGATGCGACTGTGCCGATGCTCCGGTGGATTCAAGGCGACGAACGCGTGGCCGGCGAACCCGGTCAACCGGTGGCATTGCTGGAAGGATTGCAGACAGAGCCCTTTGCCCTCGCACCGATTGAAGCAGCGGTGCGAGCGTTGGACCCGTCGGTGGTCGAAAACGATTCGCAGTATCGCTTGTACGCTTCGCTGGCCAGCATGTGGCAGCTTCACGGTCGGGCGGATGCGGAGTTTTCGCGCCTGACAGAGGCGATGCGCAAGGGTGAGGCGGGCAAGAAGGAGTTGCTGCTTTGGATGGAACTGGCGGTGCGCCAACCCGAGTCCATGGTGCGAGAACTGACAGCAACGGCGGAGCAGTGGCTGATGGCGGCGGGGCCGCTCACGGCGTACCAACGGATCCAGCTGGCACGGTTGTATGCTCGGGCTGGACTGCGTGAAAAGGCGGTGGGGGCCTACGCGGTGGCGGTCACGGCAGCCGCGCTTTCAACCACTGCGCGCGTGGTCCAGATCGGTGGCACCTCCTTGTTCAGTGCAGGCGGGCTTGTCGCCGATGCCGCCAAGCATCTTGACGGGGCCGGCATGCAGCTTCTGGTGACGCACTTTTTGCGCCGGGCGCAGTCCGCGGACGATCTTGGTCAGCGGCAGACGCATCAGCGATTTCTCCTCGACTTGGCGGAGCGTGCGATGAGGACCGGAACGCCCCCCCTGGCGGTGCGCCCCATCGTCGAAAGCTTTGGGATGGAGTTGGCGGCCCGTGAGGACTTGATCCGGCTTTCCGGCCTGTTCGCCCGGTTGGGGGAAGTGGAAAAGGGCCTCGAGGCACTGCGTCGGGCATTGGTATCCCGACACGATCCGCTCGATCGGCTCCCCGGCGCGGTCCGGAGATACTTCGTTCAGGAACAACTTCCGTCCGAAATCGCGGCTCTTATGGAGTTGAAGACGATCTTTCCGGCTACTCGCAAGGCTTGGGCCAACGATGCCGGCCTGATGTGGGTGAACCGGGTGGCCGCGGTGGTCCCGATGTGGCTCGCAGAACCGGGGAACGCCATTGAACCGAACACCGGACTCAACCTGCTCGCACTCCTGACACTCCGTCAGCACCAGCTTGGCCAGCCTGCCACGAAAGGCTCCGCGGCTCTGCTGGCGAGCCTTGTACAGAAACAGGGTCGATTTTCGGTGAGAACAGCGACGCTCGCGGCGGCGGTGGCGCGGAGCGTGCAGACACCGTTCGGCGCTCCGCCACTCCGTCAACTGATTGGCGATCGCAACCTCGACGTGAGCTTGCTCGCGAGTGCGGTGCGTGACGTTGCGCAGACCGAGGGAGCGAAGGTGGCGTTCGAGCTTGGCGAGTCGGCCCTTGCCTACACGCGCAACGATGCGCTGCTCAAGGAACTCGAATCACTGGCCGGCCAGCTCGGTGACGCGAGCCGGCAGCACGAATTGTCCACAATGCGTGGCGCCGCGGTCCGGGCGCGGCTGCTGCTGGAGCGCGGCCCCGCCGAGAGCTGAGGCGTCTGAATCTCGCGGGCACATCGGACCGACCGGCGGAGCGCGGACTCCAGCCTCCCTGCAACTCGCAAAAGGGCAGGTCAGGCGCGGGGGCCGGGAAGCAGCTTAAATTCCTGCAGGATGGCGTCAATCTTGGCGGTCTTGTCGGCCAGCGGAGAACCCGGATGCAGTCCCGCGTGCCGCACCGTGCCGTCGGGAGCGATGATGGCGACATACGGAATGCCGCGCACGCCGTAGTCGGGGTTGAAGACGGGTTGTTCGCTGAAGGCGACACTCCACGTCATCTCCTTGGCTTTCATGAAATCGCGCATCAAAGCCATCTCCCGTGCCGGATCATTCTTGGTGTCGATGAGAGCCGGGTTGAGCCCGTTGACACGGCCTTGCAGGCTGGTGACACCGAGCACCACAACCGGTGCGCCCCGGTAGTGGGCCGTTAGTTCGCGCACCTGCGGAAATGACGAGATACAAGGCCCACACCAGGTAGCCCAGAAATCGAGGACCACGACCTTGCCTTTCAACGCGGAAAGCGTGGTGAGATCGCCCTTGTCGGACCAGGTGAACGTGAGATCGGGAGCGGGCTGGCCGACGAGAGACGAGTGAGCACTGGCACTTTGTTTCGCCTGGTCCAACTGCTCCAGCACCCGGTTCACGCTCGCCGCGGGCTTCGTGCCGGCAAAGTTCGTTTGCAACGCCAGCAGCATTTCGCGGCCGGCGGCGGGTTCGCCCAGCACCTGTAAATAGAGCATCGCTTTCATGAGGGCGATGCGGGCGGTGTCGTCGTTCTTTTCCGGGTGCTTGACGAGCAGGGCATCGAACTCGGCCAACTCGGGCGCGAGGGCGGCGGTCGATTTCGCACCCGCGGCGATCTTGGTCTGGACTCGACCGATCAGTTCTTTCAGATCGGCAGCAGCGTCACGCGCCTGAACGAGGGGAGACACGCACAGCCCTAGGGTGAGACAGGAAAGGAGGAGGAGGCGCTTCATGAATGGATTTTATCTGCCGAGAACCTGCCGCCATTTGAGAAAATCCGCAAAGGCAATCGGGCAGGAATCCATGGTCAATTAGGCCTAATGGAGTTGATCACCCGAACCGACCGGCCCTTTGACTCGGATGGACGCAATCCGCGGCCGCCTGTCTTCCCGAACGCTCGTGGGGGGTGCCGGGTAACCCGGCGGGGTCAAACCGATCCTTTTTATATTTGAGTCGTTCAACCAACGCTCGCTCTCCCGCTCTGGAGTATTCCAAGACTCTCGCGCGCTGGATCATTGAGCTCTTTTCTGGCCCAACCGCCAGCCAGACCACCGGCACACCCTATGTCGGCCTTTTTGGTTTTCATGGCACCGAATTCCCCACGCACGCCACCGGTGAAGACCCCATGGCGTCGGCGGCACCCGAGGTATAGGGTAGCGGTCCAACCAATCGCCCGCCTTCGGCCGGAGTCGCCGCTTGTCCCTTTGAGATGAGGCCGCCGGACAATCCCCAGCACAAGGAATATCATGATACGAAGCACCAAATCACTCAACGGGTTCGAACTCCTGGCCACCGACGGGGCCTTGGGCAATGTGAAGGACCTCTACTTCGACGACGTGCAATGGAATGTCCGCTACGTGGTGGTCGAAACCGGCGTCTGGCTGCGCAGCCGCAAGGTTCTCCTCTCCACCAGCGTCTTTTCCGGGTCGGAGTGGGACTCAAGCAGGCTGCTGGTGGACTTGACGCAGGAACAGATCCGCAACAGCCCCAGTCTTGATACGAACGAACCGATCGCTCGGGACGAAGAAGAATCGCTCAATCGCTACTACGGCTGGCCCATCTATTGGAACGACAGCGCCTACCAAGGCTCCCTCGCCGGAATCGGCGGAATCGTCGGCGCGGTGCCGGTGGGCCTGGCACCGTCCCTTCGGTCGGAAGTCGCCGTGCCTGCGCCCACGCCCGGCAGGCAGGTGCCCGAAGGCGACCGGAGCCTCCGCAGCGTCAATGATGTGGTCGGTTATCACATCGAGGCCACTGACGGCTCGATCGGTCACATTGAGGACTTCCTCGTCGACGATCAGACATGGTCCCTTCGTTACTGCCTCATCGATACGCGCAACTGGCTCCCCGGAAAGAAGGTCCTGATTGCTCCGCAGTGGATCAGCCGTATCCGCTGGAGCGAGTCCGCCGCCTATGTCGATCTGACGCGAACCAGTATCCAGAATAGTCCGGAATATGATCCGGAAAGCCCGCTGGATGAGACGTACACGCATCGGCTGCACGAGTACTACGAACGACCTCACCAT
>Ga0163144_10006351_pt1 | contig 26075 bp, 16 predicted proteins | sample OliLak19BULKMAT1_FD_123175 | JGI IMG/M metagenome (GOLD analysis project Ga0163144, IMG submission 123175) | Freshwater microbial mat bacterial communities from Lake Vanda, McMurdo Dry Valleys, Antarctica - Oligotrophic Lake LV.19.BULKMAT1 | ecosystem: Environmental > Aquatic > Freshwater >...
ATGTGGCGCAGTCAAGGTATTAATAGTAGCAGTACCAGATACCGATAAATAGTACCAACAAATAGCTTTTTAGCTATAGAAACCCCGCCAGCAGTTGTAATACTTCCACCGTTTGTTGAAGAAACAGAGTCAGTAGTATTTGCAATACCTATCCCACCAGATACCAATAATGATCCTGTAGTTGATGTAGTGGAAGTAACAGTGTTTGTAAAATTTATAGTACCACTAGAAGTGAGACTTGACAAGGTGCCAACTTGCGTAATTTGGGTTTGGGAAGCATTCACACTAAGGCTTACACCTGATCCTCCAGATAAACCTGTACCGGCAATCCCAGATGCAACTCGAAGTGTATCTGAATTAATTTCTATTGAACTTCCATCAACGTTAACACTGAATGTACCAGAAGATTCACCTAGACCATTACCTGCACTTATACTTCCTACACTTATTAAATCTACATACCCTTTTGTTGCAACATCTGTATTGACAATAGGTGTAGCGACAGATGAAATTATAGTATTATTTGCAGATATACCACCCCCCACATACAACTTTCCAGCAACACCTACCCCACCCGAAACAATTACAGATCCAGTACTAGTAGACGAAGAGACTGTGGTATTTGTTACCGTAGCTACACCTGACACAGTCAAGTTTGTATTTACATTAATGTTTGAATTACCCGTAAAAGCATATAAATTACTAGTATATATTCCACTACTATTATAAATACCGTTGTTAGAAACAAATACAGGATTAGTATAACCCGACAACAAGGAAGAAAGATCAGCTTCTAAAATTGAATCATCTACTGTAATCTTTAGAGTAGTTGTAGATGGTATATATACTAGATATTTAAAGTCACTAGATAAATTTGTATCTAAATAAGCATCCAACTGCACTATATCATTTACTGATTGATTAAATGTAAATGTTACGTCAGTCATTACTAATTACTAATTACTAATTACATATAAAAAAAAAGAATTCACTATTAAATATTGTACAACTTAACAAGTAAGTGATTTATGAAAAGTAATTTACCTATATACAATGATGAAACTCATGCATGGCTTACTTTACTCGAATCTCACTCTCAAGAAGTATTGTACTATAAATGTAAACCAAAATATATTGGTAGACAAGATGACGTAAATATATATCAAATATTGTATAAAGGTGATAATTTTGTAGGTTTCACTACAAACAAACCAATACATGAAGCTACATTCTTGTACTACTACAAAGGTTACCAAAAATATGTACTGGACAATAAAACAAAACTTTCCGCAAACCAAATACAAACATTTAGTGACAATCACTTGCCATTACACTTGCTTTATTCCAAAAATAATTCATTCTATATAGATTTAAAATGTCCAGAAAATGAAAATATTGACATTTACATTGTATACAACATCAATAAATACAAATCTGGGAATAATACTTGTATATTTAATAATAAAATCTTCAAGGTATACGATTATAAACTAACTCTAGACACTACAATTACTATGTAAAAAACTCGATTGCCATGTAGGAATACCTATACCTATATCAGAAGACAACTTGTATCTTTTAATATACAAACTTTTATCATCTTTGCTCTCTGCTATCTCTAAATCAACATTTCTTATTGCAGTAATCTCATCTTTATACAATTTATTCGTATAATCGGTATTTAATACATGGTCATCACAATACTTCATGTCGTTATTCATTATATCAGAATGTATACCCATATTGTTGCAATCTTCATATTCTACACAACACTTGTCAATTTGAATACTCGAAATATCATCCTCCAACTCCTCTTCTACATAATCCACAGGCATACGTTTACTTTTAATTCTAGTCGTAGTCGTAGTCGTAGTAGCAGTATCAGGTATGTCGTCTGCAATGTTGTAAAAATCTAGTCTCTTTTTTCTACAAGATCTCATGTATTCCAATTTTTCTACATTATCCAAATCAACTACACACTTGTCGTGATATATTGGCAATTTATTTTCTAGAGCAAACATCTTGTGGTATACATTATTACAAAAAAATTTCCCCATTGACTTTCTCTTGCAAATACCGTTACCATTCTTACCAACGTAAACATGTGGATAATTACACGTGTTATTCAATAGTTCACCCTCCAATGGAATATTACATACAGGATAGTTTAATTTTAAATTATATAAAAAACAATGTACATATTCAGGTTTGAAAATATAGAAAAGATTACATTCATCCAGTAATCTTGCACATGTTCTAATCTCATCTTCTATATTTATTTCATCTTGTATACTTTTTACTGTACAAGATTTAACGCCACTAGAAAACTCGAAATTATTTAGTGAAAGTGTCGCCTCCTCATCGCAACTTGTTGGTAACCTATTGATTAGTGAATACAAAAAATGACTACTTTTTTGACAAAAATACTTGCCAACACACTTTTTATTGCATAATGGATAATTACATATATTCTTGTTCAACACATCAATTGTTACTTTTAATGTAAATGATTGTTTTATCAATTTTATAAAGAATTTATACTTTCTGGTAAATGTATAATCTAGTATAAATGAGTTTAAATTTAATGCATTTTTGATAATAGATAACTCGTTTGGATTCACAAACATTACACAGTTAGATACAGTTTTGGGTTGTGTTTATAAATAAAAGTTTATTCCACTGTTGGAAGTATGGCTTTTCGGGAACAATCGCCACTTTTCTGGAAATATACTTTTTATATTTAAATCACTCTTTTTCTCTTTGTTAAATATAATGACTCTTTTCACTTGTTGTTGTTGTTTTGATGACACCATTGATATTAATAATTGTGTTGCTTGTGTTTATGGACATGTATCATGCACTAGTTGTCTTGAAACTGCTTTAAAGGTTGCCGTCGGTGATCAAAAATTAATCACTTGTTTTTGGGAAGGTGGATGCCAAGGGACTTTTAGTGAAGTCGCTATATATAGATCTACTCGAGATGATAAATTAAAAATGGCTTATTCCAAATTACAATCTAGACAAGAAATATCAAAATTAAATGAAACTTTTATATCATGCCCCTTTTGTGACAATGCCGTCATTTATAATGGTGACGGTGGAGTGTCTGGAGATGTATTTTATTGCACTAATTGTACAAAACATTCATGTTTAAAATGTAAAAAAGAACAACACCATGGATCCTGCAATGTTAAAAGGAGAAAAGAAGAAGAAGAATCTGAACATTTTATTCTCAATTGTTTTTGTAACGCTAAAATTGTAAGGGGAGACGGGTGTAATCATGTTGTATGTTCTAATTGTAGAACACATTGGTGTTGGATATGTAAAAAACACTTGCAAGGTGATCAATACAAAATTTATGAACATTTCAGTGAACTTGGAAGTACTCACACTTGCCCCACCTATGGCGAACGCCCTACATCACAAAAATTTGCACAAAATCAACATGTAGTCAAAAGAAAAAATATCCTACAATATACACCCTCACTACAAACCATCATTGGACAACCTTGTTTTGCAGGACCTCCTTGTGGAAACGGCAACGGAAGCGGAATAGAAAGTGGAATTGAAGTGGGTAACGGAATAAAAAGTGGAAGTGGAAGTGGAAGTGGAAGTGGAAGTGGAATTGCAGTGGGTAACGGAATAAAAAGTGAAAGTGGAAGTGGAAGTGGAAGTGGAAGTGCAGTGGGTAACGGAATAAAAAGTAGAAGTGGAGTTGGTAACGGAAGTGGAAGTGGAGTGGGTAACGGAAGTGCAACTTTATGTAATTCAATCAACAAAAAGAAAAAAACTCCGTGCACTTTTAAAGCCAAATATTTAAACAGATGCGGTTACCATAGAGAACACACTATTGTAATAGATTTATAATTCTAGATAATAAAGACTCTACTTGATTTGTTATTTTTATTCCATCCACAATTACTTTACATACCAAATCTTTTCTTTCAATCAATTCCCGAATTTTTACCTCTATACTATCCTTTACTATTATATTGTAAATGTCTACTTTCTTATCTTGCCCTATTCGATGCACTCTATCTGACATTTGATTCATCTTTGCCTTATTCCAATATATATCACATAATATCATTGTTGATGCACTCGTCATTGTTACACCCTCTGATGACGAATGTAATGTTGCAAAACATACTTTTATCTCCGGATCATCTTGAAATTCATTTATCAACACTTGTCTCTTTTTTGGCACAATTTTACCCGATAATGTAACAAATTTTACATCTGGATACTTGTACATGAATTGTTCCTTTATCTTGTCCAAATACATTACCCACTGAGATACAATTACTACCTTTCTACCATTCTCTAAATTCTCACCTATTAAACCCAACACATGATTCGTCTTTGATGACATGTTGAACACATTTTCTTCATGTACATCTAATGTTACTTGTTCATACTCTTTTAATACAATACACTCTTTACTTACAAAGTCTACACACTCTAGACATACAAATGTATTCTCAAATTGATCACATACCTTGTTGTAACAACTTGAACAATACTTGTGTCTACACCTTTTTAACTGTACCTCGACATCATTATTGAAACACATTTTACAATTACTACTACTATTCAACTCGTTCACATTGGTTAGGACACTTATTGACTCTTTTATACTCTTGTTCTTTATACGAGCAATCTTGTTCTTTACCAAAGATACATCACAACATATTAACCTATTATTAAATACCATGTCCAATAGACATTGCAGTAATGTTAACCTCATTTTTGATTTTACATTGTTTTCTAAACCGCTAAACCTAATTCTATCCAATTGATGCAACAACTTTTGTAACCTATACTTGGAATAATTCTTGAATACTTTACTAAATTCCAATTCATCCTTGTTTAAATCAATCAATACATCGTGTATTCTCTTTTCTGGTAAATTTAATATATCCTTTACCCTCCTTATACCCAATTTTGATATTATACCCTGTATTTTTGTATACATTACTCTAGAGTATACAACACTGTTAAAGTAATTGTTATCTTGCCTTGGTACCCTATACTCCCCCTCATACTTCATTATTTTTAATGACGCGTAAATCTCTTGAATACGATTCACCACAGGAGTACCAGAAAGTAACCATACCTTTTCAAACTTTATACCATGCAATGACCTGAAAATTTGAGTATTTTGATTCTTTGCATAATGACACTCGTCTACTATTAATCTATCAAATCGTTCCATTAATGGCGACCTTACCTTTACCATTTCATTCGAAAGAATTTGAAATGATGTTATAATTATATCCGGATACATTTTGTTTTCTAAAATATAATCATCCAACTTTTTTTGGCGATTACTTCCATAAAATAATACATACGATATACCCTTTAAATGCTTTTTTATCTCATATTCCCATACATGTGTCAACTGTGCAGGGGCTACTATTAACGTTGTTTTCTGACAATCTAATACGCCACCGCCACCTCCTTCCTTGTTTAATGCAATCATTGATAATGCGCATAATGTTTTACCTAATCCCATATCCAACATTAACAACCCACCCTTTATTCCATATATTGACTCGTTCTCTCTACTCATCATCCATTCTACAACTTTATTCTGATAATCAAACAAACTTGTCTTGAAATAATCATTCAACTCTACACCCTTGTAATTAAATTTACTCTGTTTATAGTCCAAATCGTTCATTGCTTGCTTACTACTTAGTATAATGATACAACATTTTATTTAATCTACATTTTCCAAAGTTTACAAGTATAAGTACAACACAACACATTGTACCATTTACCAATCTTGATGTTTGTTTACCCCTCTGCTTTTAATCAATGTGTCTTGTATTGCAACAAGAATAGCAAAGAAAATTACAACTTGTTGTACTTTGAATCCACCTTTGATTCCATCTATATACAATTAAACTTTAAACAACAAATTTACGATAACGGCGGAAGCATCTTTTATTGTGATTACGTTCTTGCCAAAGATGGAGGTTTCCCATTTTTGGTTGTTAATGAAATTATAAAATTATGTGGACATGATTCAAACGTTGGCAAAAACACAACAGGAACCAAAGAAACACCCAACAAGATACAATTCATCCACAAAATTATTTATGATACACAATATATTGATATTCATGACCCTCTTAATGAATATCGTTTAAAAAGTCCAATATTATTTCATGTAAACGATATTCATGAAGTTTTTACAAATATTTTACCAAACTATTACGGTCTAGTACACGGCGTTGAATTTGTCGATGATTCTTCAACTTTTGAATTTTATTCGTCTACAAACTCTACGTCTACATACTTTAATAATCAAATCGAATCATTTATTCTACGCAAAACTACCTTTCCCGACGTATACGAAATATTTACAAATGGAATACATAAAATACAAGGCAATAATATTGCTTATATTCAAAATTTACAAGTATCGCAAATATTGAATACATTATTCAAAAACAAACATTCTATAAAATTAAAATGTCAATTTTGCTCTGAAAGAAAAAAATGGAAACCTATTGTGACATAAATTTCTCTATTATACTCTTTTGATCCTCTGATTCTACAGTTAAACTGTTCATGAACTGATTCTCCATTCTACCCATTAAGCTACTAAACTCTTTTTTACTCAACTTCTCACCACTACCTACCCCACCTGAATGTTGGGTGTAGCTACCTGAAAATTTACGTACATCCCTATCTGATACTAGACCAGATGAATACTCTCTAGATACTTGATACTCTTTTGGTAAATTATAATTAAAATCTACTACATCATCTGAATTTACAAATAATGAATCACCGTTATTCAATACAGGTGCTACTTGATTAAAATTATCCAAGCCATCCCAACTATCCAAATTGAATAAATGCTCATTTGGCACCTTTTCACATTCCTTCAACAGGGTTTGATAATTTGTACAACTAGACTTGTACTGAAACATGTCCTTTATACTTTTATCTTGATTAAATCTTGTTAAATGTGAATAACTTGGCAATTGCGAAACTGCAGGTGGTTGACGGGTAACTGGAGGTTGTTGACGAGACACTGGAAGTGGTTGACGCAATTCTTGATAAGTCGGACGTTGATCATACTCTTGTCTATTTACTCTTGTAATCTGAGGTGCTACACCTCTTGTATTTTGCTGTAGATACATTTTTACTTGTAGATAACTCTTGTTTAAATTATAGAATTCTACTATTGTTAAACCACCATTATTTTTTGGATCCAATATAATACTCTTTCTTTTAAATGCTTCCCTTATTACAGACTCATCTGTACAACCCTTCTTTACACCTAAACATTCGTAAGGATCAGTTATAATCATATTTGAATTCATTCCTACTCCTGCTACTTACTAATCTCTGCATTTTTTTTATTTTTTAAAACGAACGACGACACCCTTACTGAGTTGAATATGATATATATACTTGAATATAATGAATCCCTGTCGATAATGACGTAAACTTTATTGTACCATTCTTGGTTGAATTTACTCCCGTACATACTACACCTACATTATTCAAATTTACTAAACTCTCGTACCCATTTGCATTTGCACTATAAATGTCCAATGAATCTGACAAATTACTACTCTTGTTTGGTAATGAAAATGTAAATCTTGTTACACTTGCTGATGCCGTTGGTGTAACCTTGAATGTCAACTGTAATGTATTTACATCATTTATTGTCGTCAACTTTACTGAATTCGTTATTAATGTTGATATATTCACCATATCACCTGGAGCTGTGGTTACCGAAGGAACACTTGTCAATGATGGTACTGATAATGTACCACCTATCGATACATCACCTCCTACATACAACTTTTTACCCACTGCTACCCCTCCTGATATTGTTAATGAACCGCCCGATGAAGATGACGTAGCCTCCTCTGTGGAAGTTACAGACACATTCCCAGTTGTACCTGTTATTGTTATACCCTTCAAACCACTACCTTGTAAATTTAATGAACCATTGTTATTACGCAGTGTCATACCATTCACACCTCCGTCTGTTGATGTGGTTGAATCATTCAAAAATAATACACCACCTGTACCCGTATCTGTATACAATCCCACTCTTACCGGCGATGTACTTGGTGATGAACTTACCGACAACTCGCTTGTTCCAGATATACTTGACAATGAACGTATACCTTTTAACGCGTATATTCCACCATTCACTACCAATGATGACGAAGTTGTTGATGTATGATCATTTGTACCCTTTACTGTTAATGTACCACTCACAGCATCCAATGTCATCCACGTTTTTGTGGCTGTACCATTCGTCTGGAATACTAGACGATTTGACCCACTACTACCACCCTCTACTATTTGATCCCAACCATAATTTGCACTTTGATTCCTCATTGATAATACTACTGCACCATTCACACTATTACCCATTATTGATACATGTCTATTACTATCTATTATACTCACATTCTCCACCCAACTACTCGTGTCGCCCGCTATTGTTAGACCTATCGCCTTTGAACCCACTGATGAAATACGATCTACTATTATTTCACCTGTTGAATACAACGTCTTTGATATACCCAAACCACCTGATACTACCACACCACCACTCGTTGATGACGTTGCATCTATTGTACTCGTCATTCTTGTTACACCTCCGATATACACTGACTTTATTATACCTATTCCACCATCTACCACAAATCCACCACTCGATACTGAAATAGAATCTACAGTTGACCTTGCACCTAATATACCACCTACATTCATACCCTTCTCTATACCTACTCCTCCAGATACTACCATACCCCCTGTTGATACACTTGAGCTCTCCAATTGTGATAATACCTTTACTACCCCACTCGATGTTATCATCAAAGTATCACTTAATGACGTCTTGTCCACATTAGATACCCCACCTGATATTACTAAATTTGAATTACCTGATGTTATTCCATCTTCTTCCCTTCTTATCCTCCATGCTACATTGTCATTTGCATTGTACAACAACATTGAACTCGCTACATTATTATCTGATGCTTGAATACCAAAATCCCCACCATATGCCAACAACTTTGTACCCAAAAATACTGTTGATTTACCTATACCTACACCTGACGTATCATTATACACTATTGAACTTGATAATACACTACCATTGTAATATGGTAACGACTTTGACGTAAACGATACAGAACCTGTACCACCATTACTTACTGACAATTGTGTACCCAACCAATACGAATTATTCACATTATTTAATAACGCCAACGTTCCCAAACCTAATGTACTCCTCACTGCTGTTGAGGTTTGAGTCACAAATACACTCCCGTTACCTACTATAAAACTACCACTTGTTGCAGATAATACACCCAATGAATCTAAACTTGATGAATAACTTTGCACATTTACACCTATTCCCAAACCTAAATGACTCCTCAATGTTGAACCGGATTCTACTACTATACCCCCTGAATTATCATTCTTACCTATCAATATCGCACCATCCGATAAACCACCCGTTGTTGTATATGGCAAATTACCATTCGACAATAATACACCATATGGCAATGTACTTGAACCTGTACCACCTGATGTTACATCTAATGGAGTCTTTAATGTTACTGTTTTAGATACTATCAACGTACCATTTATATCTAATGTACCTGATATTCCAGCCGCTGTACTCTCATTGTAACCCAAACCCAATAAACCATTATCCGTAAACACTACTGAATCTACTAGTGATGCTTTTACTGTACTCTTCCCTGATGACAATATTAGATTCGTTGGTGGGACTGACGCATATGAATATATCATTCCATTATACTCGACATAAAATAATGCCTTGGTTACTGGCGATAACGCCGCTGAATATACAGTCTTGTTACCACCACTCAACTCTGACCATGTACTACCCGCATCTATTGACATGAATACTGGAATATTTAACCCACCCGCAAATATTGTTTCACCATCTGGTGTTACTTTGGTAAACGTCCACTCACGAGGACTTGCATCTATTCTACTCGTAAATGTTACACCAAAATCTGTCGATACAAATATTAAATCACCCGCTGTTGTTGCCGTTATTACTGAACCGTCACTAGATATATCCACTGATACCCAATTCCTTGCTTGCGAACCCAACCTCTCTGTCCATGTTATACCCAAATCACTAGATACAAATAATGAACCTGGATATTCATATAATACCATATAATCTGACGCAAACGATTCCGCTATATCATAGTAATTACCACTACGTATACCATGCGCTACAAAACTTGTACCGTAATTCGTCGATACATACAACTCTCCTCCAAAATAACCCGCAAATTGAGCATCCCCATTCTTTGACACGTGCACAAAACCTACATTTACAAAATCAGTTGGAATATTTAATACTTCAAACCACGTACTACCATAATCAGACGATACATGTACACCATCCGCTAATGATGACGCCATCATATATTGACCACTGTCTGATATATCTGTCCACTCCCAAAACCTCTCAAAATTTGTTACCTTTGCTGTAAATGTTACACCACTATTTTGAGATACGTACAAATAATCTTGTTGACCACACAACAATATATAACTACCATCTTCTGATACACTTGTCTCACCCCATGCAAACTCTTCCAATGCACCGTTCACAAACCACGTTGCACCATTTGTTGTTGTCATGTAAAATGGATCACCTGGATCACCCGTTACTACTCCTACATTCCCATTTCTAGACATTGTTATCTCGTTATGCGACGATATTGGAAATGTTGACCTCAATAATTGAGCATCCACTCGACGCATACGCCAATTGTAATTACCCAATTGATCACCTAGTAGTAATGACGATGAACCCACATCTGACCTCATGTATATATCCTTGTCCACTATTGTTAACCCATCTGATGCACCGTTCGGACCTGCTGTACCATTTATACCCAATGCCATATTTATGTTATCCCACTCTATACCAACTGTACTCTGTAAACTACTTCCATTTGAATACACTAGACTCTTGTTTGCAAATACTGTATTACCAGTACCACCGTAACCTAACCCTATTGTATTCGCGTTCCACACACCAATTGTTACTGTTGACAACTCTGTTATAGGATTCAAATCTATTGTACCATTTATTGTAAAAGTTAAACCACTACCTGCTATACCCGGATCCACACGTAATTTTGACCCGCTAAATACTAGACCAGAATTATCTTCCAAATTTACTTCCAGTAAATTACCATTGTATACCAAACCATTACCAATATCTATATCACTACCGCTACCGTTGAATTGACTAAAATTCAAACCATGTGTACCTACTATATCTAATGGATAATCTGTTATACACACGAAACCCTTGTCACCATTCTCAATACCCTTTTGAATAAATGTAAATACACCAGCTGCACGTAGACCAGTTGATAAATCATCCGTTCTTGTCAAAAAATTACCCGCTTGCACCTTGTAAATACCATTCTCTACATTATTTACTTGACTCATTATCAATACACGATCACCCTCCACAACTCCCTCCCCATCCAATGTCGTCACTGGATTCAATATATTCACATTAAATTGAGAACTAGCTACTACAGACTCTTTTACATTTAAACCTTGCACTAGATTATCCACATACGACTTGTTTACTGCATCCAATGGAGACTGAGGTAAACTTAAATTTCTAATCTTACCACTAGACATATCTAATGTATGACTCGTTGTGTCAAATACAAACTTGTTTACCCCACTCGTATTCTTTATATAACTATTACCCTTCACTACCAATGTACTACTCAATACTGCTTGCTTTAATGCTGTATCTAACAACAAAATACTAGTATCTGACGAATCATGAATGTCTAGTAATGTATCACTACCTACACTCTGCAATATCAATTTTCCCGGAGTTGCTACTTTTGAATGAAACTTCCAACTTGTTTGAATACCTCGCAACTCCAATAAATCGCCACTCGTACTATTACCAACAGTTACCTTGTCTATTACACTCAATTGACGACTTATCTCTACACCACCACTCACTAATAACGCACTCGTATCTGTATCTTGTAAAATAACCCTTTTCGCAAATGTTACAGAACCATCCGTACTCGAAAGCAATAATTGATTTGGATACAACTTTGTCTCTATCGATAAATCTCTCAAGGTTCCTGAACCCTCGCTTGTTGAATTTATACATAGTGTACTCGCATTCTTGTAACCCAAGTACAACAACTCTTTATCTACACTTGTTGGACCACCCGAATCACCTATATGTACATTTAAACTTGTCGATGAATTACCATAAAAATGCAACTTGCCACTAGACGTATACCTACTTAATACCTTGTCTATACTTGACGCATTTGAATATTCCAACCTATTCGTCACCTTGTATATTGCTGACTCTACGTTATTACCTACATATAAAGTCTTGTTTACTGCTAAACCTCCTGATATTGTCACTGCACCACCCATTAAATGAGATATAGCATCCAATGATGACGTCACTGTTAATGTCTCGAGTGTTACATCTGAATTTATATCCACTGTACCCGATGGTGATAATATTATCTGATCCTCACCCGTTATACTTGACAATATCAACGGACGCTCTGATGTTGTACCCACATTATTACCGCGAATCACATACGATACTGTACTTGCCTCATACCCTACCTCCATCCACTCTGAATTAAATGTCACATTACCACCCTTCCCAAATATCCTTAATTTAGAATCTAGTATATTTGACGAAGACTTGCTCTTTACTTGAATAAAACAACCCTCACCCACACTATCCGACTCGATGGTTAAACTCTTTCCTGCATCTGATGTCAACTTGTACAACTGACCACCACTCGTATTACTCATTACTATACTACCACCCACTGTTACATCCCCACCTACACTCATTGCACTACTTGACGTATCTGTTACATTCAACTTTACAGTACTTATTTTACCCCCTACACCCATACCACCACTCACTACCACTGCCCCACTTGATGTTGATACTGAATCGTCTAAAGACATTATACTCAATGAACCGCTCATTACATTGTTACCTGTTGATTCCAATACAAACTGATCCACATTACCACCTGTTGTCATTACTATACTCCTTGATACACCACTACCAGATGAACCACTCGATATAACATTACTTGTACCATTGTAACCTACTGTCATGTATTCGCTGTTTACTACACTCGATGATGTACCTAAACCTCCATATAACCTCAATAAACTACCCGCATTATTAGCTGAAAAATAACTCACTTGTAATTCACCGTTCGTTAATCTCTCTACGCTATTACTTGTATACTTTACCATACTCAACTCCAAATAACTACTCTTTACACCACTCGTCACTGACAATACACCCTGAGAATTAAAAGATGCTATATCCGTCAAAGTATTCTTACTTATACCTGAACCACCCGATAATATTAACGAACCGACATCATTCCTTATACCATACGAATAATCATCATGTGTTGACGTTAGTAATAGATATAATGGATCAACACCCTCCTGAGATATTTGAATGTCCCTGTCCTTTATTGTTAAACCCGATGTTGGGTTTAATGTATTTATTCCCACTCTCACATTTACATCGTCAAAATAAAATAAACCCTCTCTCAATGCTACACCATCTGAATATACCACACTACCCACATTAAATGAACCCCTACCTGTACCACCATATTGACTACCTATTATACTACCATTCCATACACCTGACGTTAATGTACCCACTGATGACAAATGAGTTATATCCGATACACTCAATGATACCCCAGAACCTCCACTTAAACCAACTCCTGCTATATCACTCTTTAATCTTATCTTACCCGCACTCACCTCCAATGATTCATCATCCACATTTGCATATATTGTATTACCCACTTTACCTATTCCACCACCTGCTGTTATCTGACCTGCGCCAGAAAATTGGACAAATATCATACCATTTACACCTACAGTATCCTCACCACTCAACACATTACATACCCAACCACTTGTCCCATTCACTATACCTTGTTCTACATATACATACACACCGTTACCACTTGATCCCAACAACATATCGTCAGACCTTATTGGAGCCGCTGCAAATTTTACTATATAAATACCATTCTCTACTGAATCTGTTTGATCCTTTAGTAATATACGATTACCATCTTGTACCAATACATTGTCCAATGCTGATAAAGCCACACTTAATGATACATTCACACCATCTGATGCTGCCTTTACAGACTCTTTTGTATCTAAACCTTGCAAAACTGACTCGACGTAACGCTTATTTACTCCATCTGTACCGTTCACTGGATCACTCACATTTACTACTCTCTTGTTCTCCATTGATACATTTCCACCCACATCACACTTTATACTCGACACACTCACACCATTCACCAACTTCAACTCGGGCACTTGCAATTCACCCTTTATCTTTACACGCTTTGATACTACCATACCACCTGATACTACCAATGCACCTATATCACTCTCTATATTATCCACTGTTGACGTTATACTCGTATTACCAACGTCATTTATTACCAATCGAGAATTACCTCTTGTTGATAATACTATCTTTGATAATATACTCGATGTATCATTAGATATTACTAGAGCATTCGGATTTGTACTTGCATTTATAGCATTCATGTAAATATTACTCTCACCCGATACCTTGGACAATTTTATCTTTGGTACACTCGCATCTTTACTATATAATGTATACACATTCTCTGGTACACTCGTCGTTAATTCAGCCAATACATCCGATGTAACCGAAGAATCCCACCTAAACTCACTACCTAAACCACTTGTATTACCCGTATTCATGTAACCTGTCACTTGGGTCGTACCTGTTAATGTTACATTCGATAATGTACTAGTTGAACCCACACTTAAACTACCCACTTCCAATAAACCTACACTCTGAGACATTGATAAATCAAAATCTAATACCCATGTATTATCATATCCTGAATATAAACCTGTTGGAGACGTTGATACACCCTCGTAATTATCAAATAAAAACTCGATTGGAGACTCTGTTACATATACGTTACTCGGACTACGTAATACCTTTAAATATACATGATATACATCCGTTGATGTCTTGTAAATTACTAGATTACTCTCCACACGAGATCTTATACTCAACGTATTTATTGTATAACTACCCACACCATCATACTCCAACTTTATATCCCATGATAAATATGCTATTATACTTGTCCTACCTACACCCAATTCACCTAGGTAATACCACCCTACGTTATTAAATATACCCTCCATTGTATTACCAAATGTATACCTACTTACTGTACTCAACCTCAACTCGTTACCCAATAATACACCCACGTCACTTGACGTTGACAATATACCACCAGTCATATTACCATTAACACCGTTCGTAGTTGGATCATACCTTACATAACCGCCACTTGGACCCTCTAATGTCACAATCAATCCTTGACCGCCACTACCTCCCACCAATAAATTCATTGTACTTGCACTGCTACCTTCCAACTTTAACGTACCTGATGATACTGAAAAATTAAAAGAATCATTTGGGAACAACTTGTCTATTAAACGCAAACCTTCATTGTGACTTGTTGGTCCTTGAAACAATACTCTCTTACCACTCACCCCTGGAATTATCTCCAAATTATCCGATTGCAACTTTAACTGAAAACCTGTTGATTGATCACTCTCTGTACCCCCAATCTGAAACGTATTTGGTACTAAAAAACCACCAGTAAAACCTACGGCACATAAACCTGACGATACATTTGATACTCGCAAGTACAATGACAACGGAGCATTTGTCACCTTGTCTGTTGATAATATTGTACACTTGCCTGATACTGATGATATCAACCTTATATTACCTAAATTAGCATCACTCTCTGTTATAAGACTTGAACCTGTTAATCTTACTGTACCACTTGTTAATAATACACCACCAGTATTCAATGGATCGTCACTTATTGTACAACTTGGTACCGACAATGTACTCGATGCATTCACACTTGTACCTGTTATACCACCATTCACCGTTAATAAATAACCTGATGTTGCTACATTAGTACCTATCAATACATTACCACTTGCATCTACTGTTAACCTTTTTACTTGTTGAGTTGATATACTCACTCGTGAGGACACATTTGTATCATCCTGACCCAATACTAGTACACCATCTGAATCCAAAACCAATGAACACGACTTGGTCAATGACCTTATCCTTAAACCCGATGATTGCGATATTAATGTATCCGTATCAGATATTAATATAAATGAACCCGTGTATGTTGAAGCCACATTCTCCACATGTAGGTACTCTTCTGGACTACTTGTACCTACCCCCAAACTATCTCCTGAAAAATAAAACTTGTCACTTGTACTCAACTCACTCGAACCTACTCCATCGCCATACGGTATGTAACCTGCAGATACTGATGATAAACCTGTACCACCATACTCTGCTGATATAACTGAACCTCTCCACTCACCAGTTGTTAAAGTACCCACCTTTGTAACATGCGATTGATCACTTGATGTACTCAATGCAGATACTGTACCATTCTCTAAACCTGTACCTATATAACTTGCCTTTATTCCCAAATCATTACTAGAATTTACTTGTAATGAAAAATTATCCACCCTCGCTGACAATACATTACCCACCTTTGCTAAACCCAATGATACATTTATTGCAGAGGCACCCGAAAATGGCGTCCATGATATTGCATCTGTACCTACTATTACTTCGGTACCTACTACTACAAGACCTACCGATGCATTCACTACACCACCCATCACAAATACTGAAGCCCCAGCTGCATCTGACCCTACACTCATATCACTTGCTCTTGCTAAAATGTTACCCACTGTTATTACATATATACCATTCTTTACTGGATCGGTTTGATCCTTTAATAATACCCTGTCATCTAATGATAATGTCTCTGAATCCAATGAATACAATGGATCAACTAAATTTACTTCTACACCTATTGATCCAACTGTTACTGCCAACTTGTCTGTCCTACCTCTAGCTACTGAATCCACATACAACTTTGTTGCTACATCCTCATCCAATTGAGGCTGAGATACATTATATAACCTATTCCCATCCACATTCACATTACCACCAAATACACAACCGTCATTCGCGTACAACTTTCCTGTACTTGTTAATGTACCTCCTACTGATATATTACTCAAAAATGTAGACTCCTTATATGATACCATACCAGTATTTGTTACCGTTAATACTGCAATCTGATTTGAGTCTATTACATTCAAAACATTCTCTACGTAAAGACCACTCTTGACACTCACTCCAGAATTTGTTACCTCGAAATTACCCAATGTATTTGTAAAACCACCACTTGTTACTATACCCCCAAATTCACCACTTCCACTCACACTCAAATTACTAGACACTGTCACACCTGTATCTACTACCCTCATATATTCTACCCCTGACGAACTGCTAAATATAAATGATGGTTTTGCACCTATACCATACACAGCGTAAGATGGCAATGTAAATACCATACCCCTACCACCTCCTAATGTACTACTACCTCTACCTATAGTATAACCAGCAATCGTATCCCATGTACCCTTCATTTCCATTACCACACCAGACGCCGATGAATTTGTTACTTGGATTGGAACTGCTCCATCCTCCAATGTTATTGCCGTTGTTGATAATGTACCTACTGTATACACACCCCTTAATTCACCCCCTCCACTCACACTCAAATTCTTACCTACATGTATACCACCCAATGTCTTTAACGAACCATCGCCTGACGATGTGGCACTTGTTGTTGATGTTACCAAAATATCACTCGTACTCTTTACATAACCAGCAAAACCCTCTGAACTCAACGATAATGCACCATCTATATCTTGATATAATAATGTTGAACCTATATTTACCTTTGATGAAAATTTCACATTACCATTACCCACTGCTGTTATCAATATATCCTGACTAGACTCGATCACTATATTTGATGACACATCCTGATACATCCTGTGTTGCGAATCTCCAAACTCTAACGGCTTACCTTGAGGCACACGGACACCCAGTATTGAGGTCAAATTTATTCTACCCTGTGCATCTATCACTAACTCATTACCATTTGTATAGATCTGCTCTGTACTACCAAATATTAATGAATTATTTAATGGAATTTTTACACCCTTCCCTACACCTGGCGTTAAACTTATATCACTATTACTCGCTCGTACTATTAGTGTACCATCCACTCCCTCGTACATGCTCGAATTTGTACCCATATTTAATGGCACAAATAATGGAATATACACTTGAGATACTGCATTTAATGTTATACCACCTGATGATGACAATATTAAATCACCCAATCCACTACTTATACTTGTCGCATTTGTCCCAAATGATAAACTCTTTCCTACATTTACCAACACATCCAAACCTGGACTCAATACTATATTACTTGGTCCATCTATTAATAAATCCCCACTTGAATTTACATCCATATTTACAATATTACCCAATACTCCACTCGTTATCGATAAATTGTTTACTTCCACACGCCCACTTACACCAGACTCTAATACTAATGAACCTACTGACGCCACCTTGTACTTGTTGCCCAATTCTATACTCATACTCCCGACACTGTTGTGATCTATTGATACATTACCTACACTTACCTTGCTTGAAGGATTTAAATATACCACGTCACCTTGAATGTTTACATTGTCACCCGTACTTGACACTACTTTACCCAATCCACCCCAATTTATACCCTTGTTCAACGATAACCTCAAATTACTGTCTAAAAACAAATCCCCACTCACTTCACTTAAACTTACATCACTTGTAGACGACTTTAATAATACACTCCTACCCACTGGTATCACTACACGCTTGTTTAATGCCAATTCATCACCCAAAAAAATATCACCCAACGCATTTAAAAATAAATCATTACTTGCATTACCAACTAAAACTGGAGATGTTGTATTATCACCCAATTTTAACTCTCCCGATACTTTTATATTTGTAAATATCATATCTATTGATATTGTATTGGTTGTCCTAAATCTATTAAATGAAGACTCCCATACCCCTATGTAACCATCGGTTGGACTCTCCTCACGAACTGCTACTGGTTGTAAATTACTCGTATTACCTACACGTAATGTTTGATCTGACTCGTTGTAACTTATATCAAATGATGGCAACAAATTACCTCTGTGAATACGAATACCACCTACTAATAATGGATCTATATTATCATTGTTCAACTCTATAAATGCATCCTTTACTAATAAATTATCCGTATTCACTTGTGTTACCGTACCTGTTAATAATATATTACCATTTGCCGTCAAATCACCCACTTGTAATGAATTAAATACCACGTCCGAACCTGTTCTAACTCCTTGATCTAACCAATTATCATGCACCAATACTAGACCATCTATTGATAAATTATTCCTATATGGATTTAATAATATTTTTGGCATACTAACTTTACTTTTAACACTTTTTTTTATTTAACTAATTCTCCATTATACGCAAAATTTAAACCCTTGTTAAACACATTCCTAAAAAAAACTACATCAATAACCTTGTATTATAACTATGCAATTGAATCCTATCCTTAACACGGTTCAACTTTATAAAATGTCTATTACACCACTTTGTTGTTTCTAATCTTGTTAAACAATATGGATATACACATAATACACTCATTACATATCCCATCTCTTCAACCACTTCTTCTTCCACAAAAATGTCCTCTTCTTCCACATGTTCTTGATGCATTTTACAATATATACTTTTACTGTCAACAACATTATCTTTGCAATTCATACATGTTCTCATCTTGTATACCTCCATTTTAATTCATCACAAAAATACACACCACTACTATTTATATTTTACCATATTATTCCACATCCTTGTAACCCCATAAAAACTTTACACAAATTTTACACAAATATTCCACATTCACCACCACCACCACAAATATTACATATTACATCATAATTATAATACCTACAAATATTGACAACTCCCATAATAATCTATTTACAACATTATGTTTGACTGATGATCTAAATATATTCCCATGAGGCTCCTCTTGAATATATTCATCTATTGATACACTACTACTATTCCCATTCAAACTACTGTTACTATTACCACCACTACTACTATTCCCACTACTATTCCCACTACTACTATTCCCACTACTATTCCCACTACTACTATTCCCACTACTATTCCCGCCGCCAAATACATTACTTGTATTCGTTAATATATCCCCATTTTCTTTGCTAGTTGTTTCTTCTACATTACCTTTAATTATACTTGAATCATTTAATACTAGAGCTTTACAATATACACCACTATTATAATATCTTATGTCACTACAACTACTAAAATCGTGTAATTTTGTACAATATACACCAGTAATACAATCGTTCGATTCAAAATTGTGCAATTGCTTTGATTCTGTACATAAACACTCGTATGTTGAACATTTTGCAACTATATAGTGTATAAAAAACACAAAATATATGTAAATTTGATTCATAACTTGACTAACTCTTGTACAACGCTAACCTTACTTATACATTATGGAATTTCCATAGTGTATATTTCGGAAAATGAAATTAAATGAAATTTATTACGGAAACTTACGTACAATATAAATACCTGTACATTCTTTACACTTTTATATTTACTTGTTACTTATCTTACCGAAATGTATAAAATTTTTGAAAAAGTTGCCCCAAATACTCTCTCAGTTGCTGTATTATCTGCCATCTATTACACATCTTTTGAACTCTTTGCCAAAGAATTCGATTCAGATTGGATCTTTATGTACAGACTTGTTCAATCACTTATGGTTACTCATTTAATCTCTTTTTCACATATTAGTCAAAACTATTATAATAATAATGTTACTAGTGGAGAAGAAGGTAACCCAAGTAACGATGGTGATATGTATAATTTACTATCATACGTAGGATATGTTACATCTACTATTGCATTCTATACTGCAGTTACTGTTGTCTTGTTTCATCCAGATTTTGCTACCATGAGAAATGAACAAGATTTTAAAATTATCGAAAAAATTTACTATGGTACTCTATCTACTGGTGTTAAATCTTACATCTTGTTTGGAATGAAAAATAGCGCTCAAACTGTTGCAAAAATGTTGTCTTATCAATAAAAGTACTGACAATTGTAGCGGTAAACGAATACGACTAGAGTTTGGTTTTTTTTATATTTTGTTTTGTGTTTTAACCTAGTTTTTTTCTTTTATCAAGTTAAATAAAGAATGTCTTCTCCTATTACTATTTTTAATCAATTATCTACCACTTATAAAGGTATTGGTACTTGTTTGAGATTATTACCTGGCGATAGCGATACACTTGCTCAAGTACAGCAATTAGTAGATTCTAATTTTAAATTTGTACGGATCGTTACTGGTATCACTGACCCAGGTTTTGCTTTTCAAGGTCTGGGCAATTTCGCTACTGATGCTCTATGGCAAGCTGAATCTATACCTTTTCAACTCATTATTGACTATCTTGCAAACTTGAACATTAAAATTATACTTTGTATTGAACCACCAGTCTCATGGCTCACTATGGGCTCACTTACTGGATCACTCGCTTTATCCTCCTTTGCTACTCTTGTTGTAGCTGCATATAAATTCTTTAATGATTTACAAAATGATATCATTCATTCCATTTCACTCTTTAATGAACCAGACGTATACCCTTTTATATTCCCCAATGACCTGATCTCGTTGTCTACCCTTGTTAAAAATACTGCTCTATCCAGAAATTTTACAAATATTAAACTTGTTGGACCTTCCTTATCACAAGTATCACCTAAAACTTACGGAATTACTAGTCAAAGTAATCTATTTAGATTAGCACTCTTGGGTGCAACAAACACTTTTCATTATTGGGGCATACATGCTGCTGAAAATTCCGCAGATAGTACCTTTTATAACTCACAAGATTACAACTCTAGGATTTACATGAAAGATCGATTATTGTTTGATAAAAATGAATTTGAATCCGTCAACTTCCCACTTGAAAAAATTGTATCCAAATTGATTACTAAAACTACATCCTTTCCTGGCATTATTGGAGACTCTGGTACTGATGCCTCTAATACTATTGAATACGGGATACGCATTGCTGAAAATTTTACCGCCGCACTCGAAAATAGATTTGGAATTGTACTCTTTGCGCAATTGACTGAACAAGGCGCTGATTTAAACTCTATTCTCGACTCTGATTTACTACAAAGACCCTTTTATTCACTATTAAAACAAATTTCTTCTACACTACCAGTACTAGGGTCCGTTTACCAAGCTCAACCATTGGATAAAATTAATGATACTACCATCAAAACTCTCGTTATTAAAACAAACTCCATGTCCTTTTCTACTATGTTATGTAGACCACTCTCTGACATATACTCTGGTAAATTAACTCTTACCATTAATAACCCCATATGGACACCCGCATACCAATTCGCAAATGTTACCTTCTCTGCTTACCCTTCAACTACTGACTTGTCTGAAACTCAAGTATCTTTCAGTAAACTATACGAAGGATCTGCTACATTTAGATTAATTAATATACCATATAACTGTATCGTATTCTTTTCTGCTAACCTCGAAATTATACCACCGCCTTCTCCACAACCCCCACCTACACCCACACCTTATCTACTAGAAACTATTATTCAAGTACCCATGTTTTATGGGACACCTCTAAACATACCAATAGCAGGTACTATATACTATGATACACAAGAAAATGTTACCAAAGTATACGACTCTAGCTCTGGATGGATTCAGATTACACCATTACTCATACCTATTTGAAACTTTACACAACCTTTTAAAACTCCACTACTACCGTACCACTATGTTTATCGTTGTACGACGGTACGCTATATCTAATATGTATTAAATAAAATATTTATAATGTAATAAATGGATTGGAATAATTTTGTTTGTTTCGGTGTCGACTTGGGTAAAACTAAATTAGTAAAGAACATGTAAATCTCTCCATAAATAATGACAAAAAACTATTATGAAAAGATATTTAGAAAAAGAATTTGGTATAGAATGTCAAAAAATGAAAATTGGTGGGCAAACCTTTTTAGAATTCAAAGGTTTGCAAATTGACAACTAGGAGGTTCTTGACACTTGGGATTTTACTTTTTTGTTCACTTGAGATGCCTTTCGATGGATGTCTAGTTACCTTAACAAATTTTTAAGCTAGCTTTATAACTTATTCCAATATTGTATTTAGAGTAATAAATTTGTTAAAACTTTATATTCCCTACACAATCTTTTACAACTCCACTCCCATCGCCACTAATCATTGTACGACAATACACGCAATTTTTACTCTTGTTACTGTTTACACTCTTGTACATTCTCCAACAATCTTCATGAATTGCATTTTTACATTCTCCACATATAACCAATACTCCACTTGAAACATCAAATCTCTCAAAACAAATACAACATTCATCATTCCTACTTTGTACATTTTCAATCTTTTCAGATACATTCAAGTACTTGGTATATTCCACATCTATACTTTTTGAATACACCTTCAAATGCGGCAACAACTTTATTATATTATTGTACATGTCTTCCAAATTATTTGACTTGGACTTGACACTCTTGTTTAATACCTTTTCTTGAATGAAAAAAATATGCTTGCACGTTACTTTTCTATATATTGAATCTGGACATGAACATTTTGGATACATGCTTGTTGAATACACAACCTTGTATATATAATTTTTTGTACCCAATACATGGAATATCAATTGACTACAACCGCTTACGTATTCTATCTTTACTAGATAAATACGTTGATTTAATGCATTTGATAATCTATCCATACTTTACTTTATTCCTGTAATAAAAAAAAACAAATATTCCATTGGCAAACTTGTAATTTATTTATATTCCGTTTAAAAATATAAGTAAACAAGAAAATTTCACGGTAACTTACTGTAAAAAATAAAGACAATGCTTTCAAAACCAAAATACTACAATTGTTACCCACCCAATATACAACTAGTTTTACAAGGAATATGGTACCATCAATCTTCTGAATACGACTACAATGGTTTACACAACTTGTTGTACAATGAATTATACATTTCATTCATTTATATGGATAGAATTAAACAGTCGCTAGACTTGTACAGAAGAACAACAACATTATCCATACATGAAATTTTTAGTACATGCTTGATACTAGCTAATAAATGGATATCTGATACCCCCTATGCTATTGATTTTTGGTCTGAAATTACGTTTGTCGACAAGTACCAACTGATTCAATATGAAAAATTTCTACTTCGTATTTTAAAATACGACCTCCATGTAAAACATGAAGAATTTATCTTTTGGAAACGATCTTGCGATATAATTCAGTAGTCCGTTTCTAAACATGTCGAATACTGTTACATGATAATAAATCTTGACTTATTACATCCCAATTCTTGTATATCCTAATTAATGAGACAATACCCAATAAAGGCGTTATATTTGAAACTAGAGATTTTAATTCATTATCCTCTATCTTATATACTGGCGATACTATACTATGCATAAATGACTCTACCTTATCTACACCTCTTAATTTTGTTTCTAACAATGTTAAAAAACATGCATCATTATTCATGTACCAATGTACTACTAATGTAAATACTGTTGTTACATGCAATACTAGAAATGTCCATGGTATATTTGGAATAAATGGAATAATTACAATAAACAATACAAGCAACAAATGTAGTATACGTACAATACTTGAAAACATAATTTTTTTTTATACTATATACTTATCATTTTTAAAAATTTAATTAAACAAGTATTTATAATCTTTATCAAATAAAAATACATTATTATCACCTACCCTCACCAACTCGAATTTAAAATCAAAATTTCTATCATATTCTGCATAATTATCTTTTACTACTAGATATACCAACATTAATAATACATTCAAATCAAACATACTCATATTTGATACTATTGTGTTTAAATACACCTTTTCATCAAAACTCAAGTCGATCTTTTTTGATGTGAATATTCTTACTACAAAATCAAACATTGTTTTAAACTTGTCATTCACTTCCAAACTAGACTTGTTTATTAAATTTACCATGTCATTGTAATTATCATCTATAAATGCAATCTTTAATTTCTTGATATCTGATTTCATCCATGTATCCAATTTCAATTTTGCTTCCTGCAATTTTTTTGGCACCTTGTCCCTCAATTTCAAAAAATCTTGGACATCTTGTCTTGTATTAAACTTTGGAGACTCGAAATTTACTACATATGGTGACGACGCCTGTGGTGACGACGCCTGTGGTAATGGAGTCTGTGGTGATGGCGCCTGTGGTGATGATGTACTTGCTGACAATGTTGTCGACGACGTACTTGCTGACGGTGTCGAAGAAGGTGTACTTGATGGAGACTGTGGCTGTGCTGCTTTAAATTTATCTAGTTCTATTCTTAATTTACTTGATAATAAATCTATATCTAATCCATCAGTTCCCCCTACTTGACGTTGTCGTTTAGACGACTTGCGACGAATTTTTGATACTTTTGATCGTCTCTTTTGTTGTTTCATTACTTACTACAAGTTAACAAAATTTTTTTTTTTGCAGTAGTAATAGCAAATGACCAAATCTGATACTACACCCAATATGTGCGGCGGAGCACCTATACCACCCTCTACTTACGCTGATCTTGTTTTAAAAGGTATATTATCGCTTAATGAATACATGTCCACAAATAATAGATTATCTCCAGAATTTAAAGTTCTCTTACTAATTTACATGTACTGGAACTCTAGACATTTAGTTGCAGATGCAACAGGTAAATTAAAAGAAAAGTTGAAACAATTAGCAAAAAAATATAATATAAACATTTACAAAGTTGCTCATGTTTCACAAAAAAAAAAAAAAA
>Ga0163144_10006352_pt1 | contig 26072 bp, 17 predicted proteins | sample OliLak19BULKMAT1_FD_123175 | JGI IMG/M metagenome (GOLD analysis project Ga0163144, IMG submission 123175) | Freshwater microbial mat bacterial communities from Lake Vanda, McMurdo Dry Valleys, Antarctica - Oligotrophic Lake LV.19.BULKMAT1 | ecosystem: Environmental > Aquatic > Freshwater >...
AGATTATGCATCTCAACCTGACTCACTTGTCGTTGCATATTGCAGCCGTGCCCTTGCCGACGCATACAAAATGCTTTCACTAAATATTCCAATGCCACAAGAAATCATAGAAAATCTTGAAATTATCCAAGGTCTCCGCCCAGGTGATATCAAGAATGCAGTCGACGCAACAACAGAATGGTACGCCAATCTCTACTCACCACAAGACACTCAAACCATCTTGCAAAATTTGCGTGAGACAGGTCCAGCATCACTAAAGCCGTCAATAGACATACTCTTAAATCCACAAGCCTCTGGTGACGAAGTCAACGCAGCAACCACCGAAGTCGGCAAATGGTTAATCCAAAAAGACCCAGACGCTTACCGTATGTTTAGATTGATGTACGACGGTATGGATCATATCAAAGATACAAAATGGATGAATGAAAATTTCAGAGAATACTACTCATGGAACCGTCAAGTATTAGTTTTCAAAGCCGTAGAGCAAAACTAAAGTTAACTGTCATTCCGGAAGCTTAAATAAAATGATCGCTATCCGGAATCTAACGTGATTTACTTAGCTCACTTTTTATACTACTCGAAAGCATCATTTTAATCAAAGATTGGTAAGGTACATCATTTTGATTAGCCAACAGTTTAATACTGTTCAAAAGTGATGTAGAAAGTCTCAAGCTAATAGTCTCAGTCGAAGGCTTTAGTTGAGAAAAATCCATTTTAACTACATTATCGGGGTTAAAATAGTCAGCAGCACTATGGGTAGCCCAAAACTCTCGCTCTTCATCTTCATTTTTAAATTTAGGTATTTTTGGAATATTGTTCATATATGCTCCTTTCTTTTTTATCTTGATCTCTAGCAGAAATAATGCGTATCTTATTAGTCCTAATCGTAAATACAACAAACAAAAATCTACCCTGATTTGTAATACCGAAAGCTAAATATCTATCCTCTACACTAGAATGCCCCATATCTCCAAGAACAAGCGGATTATTATAAAATATCTGTTCAGTCTCTATATTATTAACATTATGTTTTAGCAAATTTTTATCTAAATTTCCTTTATCCCATTCAAAAGACACAGGTTTTGGTAAAAGTAGAGCATTCATCTGTATATTATTATAATATACAAAAATATGTTGTCAACATGCAACACAAAAGAAAGCTAGTTCAATCAATCTGTCAATTCACGCGAATAAAGACACTGTACCAGCCGAATTAGCGCGAATTCAGCTATTGACTAATATTAATAGCTACTTATACTAATAGTATGATCATTCCCAGAGACATCACACAAAGAATATCAGAACAAATAGCAAAAAAAGACAAGATAATCATCCTCTACGGCCCTAGACAGGTTGGCAAAACCACCCTTATCAAAAGCATTCTAAGTCAAAAAAATGAAAAAATACTCGAAATAAACGCCGACGAGAGAAAATATATAGATATACTATCCAGTCGAGACCTCAGTAAAATGCTCAGTTTAGTAAGCGGATACGACATACTCTTCATCGACGAAGCACAACGCATCCCTGAAATAGGGATCAATCTCAAAATCCTCTATGACGCAAAAATCAACATCCAAATCATAGCCACTGGCTCATCATCGCTCGACCTCGCCTCTCAAACACGAGAGCCCTTAACAGGCAGAACCTGGACTTACACGCTCTACCCAATCGCATTCACAGAATTAAGCAAAATATATAATCAATTTGAACTAAACAATAATTATCCTGAAAGATTAATATACGGTTCCTATCCAGAAATATTCAAATATCAGAACAATCAAGACAAAAAACAGTATTTGGAAAATCTAGCCAACGACTACCTCTACAAAGATATTCTGGAGCTGACTAATATCAAAAACGGCCACAAGATACACGACTTACTTAGACTACTCGCCTACCAAATAGGCAGCGAAGTCTCAATCACTGAACTTTCAAACAAGCTCGAAATCAATAAAGACACCATAAAAGAATATATAAATCTGCTTGAAAAATCATTTGTGATATTTCAACTCCACGGTCTCAGTCGAAACCTGCGAAAAGAAGTAACAAAAACCAAAAAAATATATTTCTATGACCTTGGTATCAGAAATATTTTGATTGACAATCTAAAGCCAATAGAGCTACGAGACGACCAAGGCAAACTATGGGAAAATTTTCTAATTCTCGAAAGACTCAAAAAAAATAAATACTTAAATACTCTTGCTAGCAGCTATTTCTGGCGCACTTACACAGGTGCAGAAGTTGATTATATCGAAGATTCCGAAGGCTCTCTTTATGGGTACGAATTCAAATATGCTAAAAAAACAGCAAAAACCCCACTGGCTTGGAAGCAGAATTATCCTACCGCCACCTTTCAAACAATTAATTCAGAAAACTACCTAGGTTTCGTTTCCTAAATTTTAGTTACTATCCTGATTTCTCCTTACTTCCAATACGTCCTCAACAATCTGCCCCCACTCTCCAATTGGTCTATTCAGTTGATCGCTTACTCGAACGCCAGTCAGGGCGGCTAATAAGTCGGGATCTGATTTGTGTTCACTGCGCTGTTTTCTCGCTCTTTTATGGTTTTCAGTTAATTCATCAACCAAGTTTTCAGTTTGCCATCGGAAGTTCGATTTGTAAAATTTCTATTTCTGAGTCATTCATATTACATTTAGTATATACCGCTCTTACTCAAATTTGCAAAACAATAGCCAAATTAGCGATAATAAGTCCAATCGATTTGCCGTATTCGCACCATTTTAAATAACGTATGTTGCGACCATATATAAACTATTTGTAATTGTAAGGGTATACAATCCACTTCCACTTTCCTATATAATCACTTTGTTTCCAATACTAGTTTTGATATAGTAAACATATCTATGGCAATCCGAAAGAAATTTCTCCCTAATGTTATTAAATCTTCCATAGAGTATCTCACCGAAAATGGATACGCAAGAAAAGGTGAGGGTGATCTATCTTCTTTGGGGAATACCCTATTTCAAGGAGGCAGGCGTCAAAAACCAGATAGCATTGGTGTATATTCCGTGCCCATAAAAGACCTTCCTGAACTAGTCAAAATTAGAAATGCTAAATTACTCAAAGACCTAAATCCTTCAGATACTGTCATAGTTGTTCAGCAGACGGCCGTTAAATCTGACCAAAGCAATACAGATAGTCAATTTACTCATGTTTTTGTAACAAGCTCACAAGATGCTCAAAGATTTATCGAAGAAGCCAGAAAAAAGCCACAAGTTATAGACGAATTAGTTCAAAATCAGTTCGGTGGAGCTGTCCCTCAGTGGGATGGTAAACCGCTCAACGTTCCGGCAAGGCAAGTCGAATTTTTAAAAAGCAATGGGGCAAATAAGGCTATTACAACTGAAGCCACAGTAGATTTGCCCGAAACATATACATTCAACAAACAAGAAACATGGGATAGATTACAAAATGACGAAGAGGAAGCGACTCTAGAAGAAGCAGCCCCATCTGAAGAAGCCGAAGTATTACCACAACAAGAGCCACCTGAAGCCGATAATAGCGCTGTAAACGGAGCAACCGTAGACACATTACGTATTAACGAGCTCATCGAACAAAAAGCCCAAGCCGATAGAGCAGATGCTCAAAGAGAAGCTCGTTTAACAAAAATGCGCGAGGATCATCAAAAAGCATCAGAACAAGCAGCAAAAATTAGACAGGCAGTACAAGCAGCAACGCAACGCGCTCAGACTCCCCAACAATCTCAAGCTGCACCTCCTCGACAATCTCCAATCGCACAACAACCAATTTTGGAAACCGTTGGCCAAGCCGCAACCGGCGAATATATCAGTCAACAATCATCACAAAGAGTTGCGACACCCGCAGAGCAAACAGCCCGTTCTTTCCCCAATATTCCAACAGACATACCACAACCAAATTTTTCCCCGCAACAAGAGTTCGGAGAGTCACGTTCAGTAATAAACAAAACAGTTGATCAGCTGACAAATAATATTATCGACACCCTTTCACCAAATCAGTTTAACGGAAATCAGCTAAAAAACATAAGGGATTCACTCACAGAAAACTACAAACAACTACTAAACGAATCGACTGCTGCCTATGACCTCTCAACATCAGCAGAAGACCTCCACACAGCTCTCAGAGAAAAAACCACGGAAATAGTTAAACAAAACATCTCAGCCAAATTAACAGAAGATCAAGAAAAAAAGTTTATTAACAAAACTAATCAAGCAGTTTCTCAAACTCTTTATGGAACCAATCAAAGCGAAGGTTTAATTGATACACTAAGAAATCAAAGATCAACTGTCTTTCAAAACATGAAGCAGCAACAGTCACTCGGACTTTGGCAAGATCCACGTGGACAACTATCAGAACACCTTCGCGATAGACAAGTTTTACAAGACCGAATCGATTCTCTCCAATCATTTCAAAGTGCTCAAACGTCAACGGTCAGGGCTCGTGATGTTGAAGCACTCAAATCCGAAATTGACACACTAGATTCTAAATTTATGAATCAAAACAGAACTGCGGTTAATAGCTATGTTAGTACTATCTCAGCTCCAATAGCTCTAAGCCAACAAAGTTCCAGATTTAGCGAACAATCCTTAAACATGTCCGGTTTCACAAATCTAATGGAACAAGCAAAATCTGGCAACGCCCCTCTCTCAGAAAGCGCAGTTGCTCAAAGTCTTCAAAAATCATCCGATCAAACTATTGACAGATCAGTTACCGGCTTCACACATCAACTGACAGAAGAAGTTCAATCAGGTCAGACAACACCCCAAGAAGCCGCCGCCAAATTTAGTGAATACTTGAAGTCACAAAGAGATGTCTTCGCAGCTTTCCAGGGACAAAGCCAAGAAGTTGTAACAAGTTCAAATAATTTTTACACTAGAGCTGAAAATCTAGAACGATCCATAACAAAAGGAACTGATGAAGTAACTTCTGCATTCTTATCAGCAACACAAGACAAAATTGGACAATTCAGATACAACAAAAGAGGCTTAACAAAAAAAGACGAAGAGCAGTCACTTGTAGAAATCATTGGATGGAAAAAATATGAGGAGCTCACAAAAAGCGGTGAGCCTCTCGACATTCACCATGAGCTAATCCAACTACTCGGAGAAACATCAAAGCCTGGGGTATTAGCAAAACTAAGCTTTTTAGGATTTGAGTCTGACGCTTCATCCATAAACCCAACCTTTTTCAAAGAATTAAGTGCACAAATTATTAGATACGGAGCTGAGAACACCGACACTCAATCAGGCGATGTTATCAAGATATACCAAGACTTATACGATAAATATGTCGGTGACGCACCAAATGCAAAAATTTATCAACTTACAGATGATCAGATAAGCAAAATATCTCAAAAATTACTTACAAGTCCTAAGGTGCAGCAGGCTTTAACAGCCGCAAAAAATGCAAGCTTTGTCCTTCCCTCTTTGTCTGAATTATCAGACGATGATCTAAAATTCGCGCTAGAAAGAACTATTACGGGAAGAAGCTCAAGAAAGTACGCAGAATCTGGATTAAAAACTACATATGAACAAGTATTTAGAGATTCAATTCGCGAAGACTATATAGATTCAATAACAACCCTCTTGGTCGCAAAAGGAATAGACAAAACCAGAGCAAAAGGATTAGCCCAAGATGCCGTATTTGCAACTCTCGGTGGAACGACACAGATTGATGATGGAAAAGGTTATGTTGTCGAAAACATGGGAGTCCTTTCAAACACACAGATTCAAGACTTCGGCACCTATCACAAAATAGCAATCGCAAACATGACACAAAAGCAAAGAGAGAAATATTTAAAACAATTTCCAGAGTACAATTCGATTTTGCAAAGAAACAAAACAATTAGCCAAGAGCTTTTGAGTTCCTTAAAACTAAATGGTGCTCCTTTAACCCAACAAGAGTTGGATAAATTAGTTAACGAAACTCGAAGAGAAGAACTTCACGCTGAAATGGCCTCCGCCGAGAAAAAAATTCCACCATTAAGGATAATGATCGGCCACTCTGAGATTGATGAAGTAAGAGGATTATTTAGAACCAACATATTACAAAGCGCTATACATGGCAAATTTCAAGATAGCGTAAATTATTTAATGTCGTTCGTTCCACTTAAATCCGTTGACAAAAAAGCCCTTATCATGGGTCAGCTTTTACACCTAGACAAAGGTTCAGGAGATATTGAAAAAGAAATTACCTCCTTCTTAATCAGAAATAGTTTAGTGGATGCAAATGGAAATCATCAAAATTACATGAGTCAGATAATGGCAGGAAAATTTCCTCCAGAACTCCAAGGCAAGCTTGGTACAAGGCAAAGGAATACCTTAAACACTCTTACAGCAAAAACAAGTTTCATGAATAAAATTGCAAAGATTCAAGCTAAACATCCCCGAATCACAGCCCTCCTTTCAAAATATGGGAAATTTCTTGAAAGAAATGACGTGCAGCTACTCAGACTACTTAGTTCAGGCAACCCTATCGAAAAGGGATTTAATGCAGCTTTAAATTACTTATACAATTCGTACAAACTCAGTACTGGTAAATATAAATATTATACTGAAACAGGTCGAATTGAAAACATTGCAAGATTCGAAAGAAAACTACAAAGACAAAAAGTTCGTGAGTTCAAGCGTCGAATGCGCATTTTCAAAGTAAAACAAAAAATAGTAAATAGTAGAGTATTTCAATGGGTCGCAAAAAGCGCAGTTGGTAAAGCATTCTCTAAAATTAGAGATAGTTTAATTAGATTTGGTGCCAAATTTATTCCAGTTATCGGACAGGTTGTTGGAGTATTAGACTTACTAACTTTTGGCTTATTCTCCAAACTATTATTAAAATTAGTAAAAATAATCGCTGAATTGTTAATAATCTGGATAGTTCAAGCCCTAATCTCCCTCTGGGTTATTCCTGCGGCTATTTATGGAGCTATGCAAGGATTTGGAGCGTGGGTTGGAAAAGGAATGAACACCCTCCAAGCCGGGCTAAAAGGCTTCCAGTTTGGAGGAAACATGGGAATGATTGGTGGGAACTCCGTATCTCTAGGAATAATGAACCCTGTGGGTCTTTTTCAAGCAACAGTTTCCTGGGCATCAAACATGGGGGCTCTATTAAGTTCTACAGGTAGTGCACTATCTGGAATGCTCAGTTGGATACCTAGACTTGGAGCCGGAGCAATTCCACTCGCAGTAGTAGGCGTTACCTCATATTATTCTTTCATGAATGATAATCTTGAAACCGCAGCTTTTATGGACGGTCCAGAAGCGCTTTCAGAAATTTCAACATCAGCCAATTTTAATCAGGCCAAAAATCCATTAAAAATAGTTAAAAGTGGACCTTCACAAGCAACAGTTGATGGAGTAATTCTCTACAAAATCCAAGTTGAAAGTCCTGCTTGCGCTAAAACTATTACCATTACAGACGTTATTCCAACAAATGCAGAGTTGGACCAAACGGCACCGTTAGAATTAACTCCTCCAGAGCCTCAATTCCCGTCAAGCGCAATAGAAAAAATGACAGCGAGCTACAACCCTGCGACGCGTACAATAACATGGATAATCACAGTAAAAGATGGCCAGTTCCAAGGCCCCTGTACCATGACATCGGGACTAGGCTCAGCAGATCTAAGAGATTCAAACGCAGCAACAGTTGACGAAATAAACGCATTTTTGAACGGCCACAATCTTCAAGGTATGGGAGAAACCTTCATCAAATACGCTAGAGAAACACAAGTCAATCCTCTACTCGTAACTGCAATTTTAGGATACGAATCACAATGGGGAGACACTGGAATAGGGCGCCCACCAGGCCCAACTGGAGGCTGCTATAATCCAGGTGGAGTTAGAAATTGGCCTACTGGCGCAGGGCCAGTTGACGGTGCTCCTAATTGCATCAGCGACAGCTACGGACGGTTTTTCAGGTTTCCAAGTTACGACCCAGGCATCAAGGCCGCCTTTTACGCTGTAAGAAATATTATTGAAGACAACAACGCAACAACTATCGAAGCATTATCAAATAGGTATATTCCAGTTGACGAAGCGACCGCCAACTACGTCAACTGTCCAAGAGACGGTATTACTTCAGAGCCTTACCCAAACCGCGAGCCCAATGATCAAACCAGCTGTATTAAAGGTCTAAATGCCAATTGGAAATGGCGAGTTTCTTGTATAATGGCAAGGAAAGAAAACTGTAGTTTCACACTCGACGAATATAGACTGTACAAAGCAAATTCTGGAATCAATTCACCAGGGTTAACAAACAAAATTATTGCCAGCCTGCAATTTTACGCTAAACCAACGGCCAACGACGTATGTATCAGCAATACAGCAAAAGCACAGACCGGAGATAGTCCAAACATTCTACAAAACTCCAGCCAATTTTCAACAGCAATTGGAAGTGCAAAATGTAGCTTTGGACTTGAAATTGCACAAGCAGCCAGTACAACTGTCGGGGTAGATGGAGAAGGACCTTTAATCAGGTGTAAAGACGTGATCAATGGTCAAAAAAACGGCGGTGCTCCTTATACAGACGTTTGCTATGAAGGTCAAATATATTATAACCACCACTTACTCTTCGACGGAGTTCCATCTACTGAACAACATCTCTATCAAGGCCCTGGGGCTCCAGGATCTGAATGGTTCTGGTGCACTTGGACTCCAATAAAAGCATATCAGGCCGTAGGCAAAACAGGATTAAACGGACTACTTGCAGCTCAAGGACAAAAAGACTACTTTGCAACAAGAAGCGGTTATAGCGTGATAAGAAATGCAAAAGGCGATGCAGCCCAAACTCTCCCAATAAACTTACGTCCTGGAGATGTAATAACGTACTTTACAGACTTAGCTCCAGACATTGATCACGTTGGAATAGTTTATAGTGTAAACCTAGATGCAACTGGAAACGGTAATATTGAGACTAGAGAGTCCAATGCTGAAGTAAAAACAAGACGAATTAACGTTCAAAACAACATCCCCCAAGGTCCATCAAACGGATTACAAGTAGCTGGTTTCGGTAACCAAGATGTTGTAGAGTAAATTATGAACAAATTACAAACAATTCAAAAATTATTCAGCCACCGAAAAACTCTTGCCATATGTTCAATAGCATTAGTATTAATCCTCGGAGTTTTTGCTTTTGATTATGTTGTAGAAGTAGCAAAACCAATTGAGGTTGTTGGGACTTACCCAGTTGACAATGACATAAGCACAATATTAAAAGGCGATTTAGCATCCATTACTTTTTCAAAACAGCTGTCAGATTCCGATAAAAAAAATATTTCAACATCAATTAATCCACAAGTCACATATACTCAAAAATGGAGAAACAATATTGTCCTGATACTTACAAACCAAAACAATGATAGTATTTTAGAGTTAAACAAGAAATATAATCTAACTATTTTGCTTAAAAATAAATTGCTAAAAAACATATCGTTTACGACAAGTACCTACTATTCCTTAGACCCGAACCAACGATTTAATCTATTTAAAGAGGGTCAGAGTGAAATGCAACAAGAAGTAAAAAGAATATCGGACAAACGTCCTTGGGTCACCAAACTACCAATAAGTAAACCAACATATGTTGTCTTCTGGGATGACACTCAAGAAACTATTAGAGTACAACTCTACATAAAAGCTGGCGGTTTGAATACTCAACAAAAAATACAGGCCGCAAAAAAAGAAATTCAAGACACATTAAGCGGTATCGGAATCAGTGGTCAAGAAAAAATAACTTATCAAGAGTTAAACATATAGGATTTATAGAGCATTTCTAGATTTTTCAATAACATAATTATCAAAAAATTGGTTTATTTCAGAGTTTTTCGATTCTTGTTTCATTAAAGAAACCAGACTCTCATCTGAGATGTCAACTGGAATTGATTCAGCAAAAGTTATTACATGATACTCTCTAGACAAGGTTATATTATCGTAAGATCGTGGAAGGCCAACAAAAAATTGACTCAATCCAATACTAGAGTCAAAATTTTTATATACCAACCTATTCCCGACAAAATTTCTAAAAGAATATTTATCTTGATATATTATAGGATTAGCTCTAGTGTCTGCCAAATATTTTGACACAAAGTCATTTTCGGTCATTCTATTTAAATTTGATCGAACTTCAATCTTAATCCAAAATTTCTTTTCACCCTGCTCTTTCGTGAACAACTTATACCCTCGTACAGGGTCAGATGCATCAATATATCCTTTTGGAATACCGTATTCGACAAAGATTCTATCCGCAGAGTAATCAATAAATTCAATCTCATCTTTACCTATGCTTTTTATTGGAGCTGGAGTTGGCGTCACTATCACTTCATTGGAAATCAATTTTTTAAACCCATTCTCAACAGTTTTAGTTGGTGATTTCCCCAAGTAAGCAAAAATCATTGTTATAACCAAAAAAGCTCCGAAAATTACTAAAGTAAAAGGCAAAACCCAAACCTTGTAAACTTGTATTTTGTTTCGATTTGTCATATAAATAATATTGTAGCAGTCAAAGATAAAGATCTCAATCTATGAAAAAAATTGGTTCCTCCATACTACTGCTCATATTAATATCTGCCATTTTCCCTAGAGTTGAGAATGCCGCTATCGATTGCCCAGGACAAATGGACAATTATATAGGCGTCACACAACCACTAATGATGGATAGATATTATCAAATATCCGACGTTAGAGATTTTTCGTTTGATATAAATCAACCAGTTACTTATCCTGACACGGGTAGAGAGAGGAAGGTACCTGGAGACGGCGACAACGTCAGTTTTAGTATTGGAATCAATCCACCAAATACATTTTTTAGCTCAATTTATGGAAATCTTGCAAACATTACTAGGGTTTTTCTACCAACCGAAGATTACAAGATAGAAAACAATCCGCAACTAACACCTGAACAAATTGCAAGCTGGAAAAGATTTTATTGTCTAAGCGGATTAGACGATTACACCAATACAGGGTCATTTAAGACTACAGTTTCTGGCACTTACATTTACCGAGTAGAAGTCACATCTAGAACAATAAACACTACCTCTCCAGAATGCATACCGCCCGTCAATCCCCCTCCTGATTGGCAACCTCCAAGTACTTGCTCAAGGACAAGAACTAGGATCGAGAACCGTCCGGGCGATATTCAAAGAGATGAGACAGCGGCATTCACAATCCCTTTTCCTAGAAGTTTTAATGAACTCGCTCGCAAAGTTTCATCAGTTATAAAAGAACAATATTGTGTAGTCGGGCAAAGTACCTGTAACGGAACAGGTTACAACTGTATAAAATATCAAAAACTAAACATAGATCCAGCGACTCTCAAAAACGATCCTTCAAGCGTTGGCAAGGATGGATTTTGCGTTCCAAAGGAAGAGCAGCCAGATGGTACATTAAAAGATACTATCGCAGAAGTTCCGGATCAAATTGCTAGTTTGATGTGTAGTTCAAAAATTGATCCGTCCAACATTCCAAATGTCGAACCATTAAAAAGCAATGTTTGTTATTTTAATGCGCAAGAACTGCGCGTTACTCAAACAATAAACAAATGTCCTGGAGGAAATTGTAGTTATCCCCTGCTATCATCCGCAACAATAGGCGACATGACAAACTCCATCCCATTTGACACAGGTATTTTTGCCGATAATGGTGAAACAACCAATCCAGACTGTTTAGTCGGCGGTGATATGACAAAATGCAAAAAAGACGGGTACTTCAAAAGAGCGATTTCAAACACTATAGATAATCTCCCTCCTGATGAAGCAAAGTGGATGGACAACCTAAACGGATATCTCGACGTAGCAGGACCAGTAGGCAATGCTACTCAAGAGGAAGGCTACAATCCAGGCTACTACAAAGATGTAATTCAGGATCTCGGCAAATACGCAGAAATTGCAAACAACGCAAGGGCTTTAAGTTCAGAATTAATTCCAACAGGGTATCGAGAGGTAAACGATAAAGGCAACAAGGCATACCTTAGAGCCGTTAACAACGTATACAGAGGTATATTGTTTATAAATGATCATCCTGTAGGCAAAATGCCTGTTTTTGGTAGTTCTCTCCCTCTTGAGAATCCTCAAGGTCCACCATTTATTTTCACTCAATTTAATCAGAAGGCTTTTATTACAGCTACAGTGTCGAACTCACAGCTATTTGTATCACTTTCCGTTAACAATGGCGTTACCCCAGGGCGTTTAATGCCGGTACCTGGCTACGACAAAACTTATGATTTAGGAAAATTCTTTGCATTCATAACAAGCGATGGATATCCTTTAGTGATAGCTCAATCAGGACCAAAAGGTGTAAAAAATCCTTACAAATACAGCGTATTTAACGGTACAAGTTGGACCTCACCCCAGGAGTTTACACGATCAAACAATTCAAATACTCCTGAAATCACAGGTGAATTCGCCTCCAACGCATCATTTATAATTGATTCAAACGATTTTATCCATGTTGTTGGCAACGCTTTCGGGGAAACCAGAGATCTTGGAGCAAAATTTGTAAAATACGCAAGATATAAGTTCGAAGCCCCAACACAATCTTCTGGCCCTTCTTTTACGCCAATTGTAAACCCAAAAGCAGTACCTATTCCTTCTTCGCTCAGCATGTACTGGAACAGTGGCTACACTATTCAATCCGATTTATTCGGTGGAGCAGTAATAGCAGCTAGCGTTAACGATTCTACAGACGATTTCTGGTCAGACAATATATGGTTCATTCACATGGACCTGGGTGGAAATGAAGTAACCCAAGAAAGCGGCTATGCTGTAAGACGCGACAAAGTAAATCCAAAAGGATTTATCGAAAATGGAGGTGGCCCAAAAGTCAGAGCGCATCACCGTTTTAACGCCAACGGTCCACAAATTGCAACTTTTTTAAGTACATTTGGCAGACAAGAATACTATATTGTCTACCATACCCACACATATATGGATGATGCACTCACTAAAGTAAATCAAATAAACTACGCCTTCAAAGAAACTGACAGAGACTGGATTCAAGACATACCGCTATCAGACCGCGTAAGCGATGAAGCAGGCTCAGTTGAATCACCAACTATCGATTTAAACCTTTCCACAGTATTTTCTGTAGCAGATATTGTTACAAAGTTTCACAAAGAATCAAGATTGTTCGATCCATCAGGATACAAGAGATGTGAATTTAGCACCATATTCCACGCAGCGCCCACAACAGAATGTGGGAAGGTTCGTGACGATACTTTTTACGTTATCCCATCATCACAATCATCAACTGAAATGCGATTTGAAAAATTAAAGCAATTCTATTGATGCACGAGTTACATATCTAATTCTAATTATATTCAAATTCGAAAACTCTTTTCTTGTATACTCTTTCAACAAAACTTCATAACTTCTTAAATAAGTCGAGACAACAGATGCAACTACATGAATTGTCAATATATTCTTTGAATAAGAATAAACTTTAAAATATTTTTTTTCTAAATATAGTTCTGGGAGTAATTCTTCAAGTTTTTTTTGCAAACTCAAAACTAGATAAGAAACAAACGCTTCTGAAGTAGTATCTTGATACAGATTTGAAGACAACACATCTTTAATTTTAACAAAAGCCATAGCAATAATCTAATCCGTCCTCACCGGCATTATCACATGCAGATAATCAGGTTGTTCCAGTATCTTCCAGACACTAGGTTGCTGCGACCCATTCATCTCCAAAACAACTTTACTACTTTTTATTCTACTCAAAAAATCCAACAAGTATTTACTATTAAAAGCAATTGAATTATCACTTCCTTCAATATCCCCAGACAGTTCTCCGCTATACGCTCCAACCTGCTCAGTCGCACTAGAAAGCTTCACCAACCCACCCGTTGAATCAATTGTCATCTTCAGCACCGCCGCGCCGCTACGGGCAAATAAAGACGCTGTGCGCACCATCTTGAGTAGCTCCTCTTCTCCAAAAACGACGCGAGTAGCATAGCTTATCGGAATAATTTTATTATACAAAGGATAGCTACCTTCCAAAATCCTCGTCACGAATAATATTCCTGATGGCAGACTAAAAATCAATTGACTACCTTCAACCGAGATCGAATATTCGAAATTTCCCGCATAATTTCCGCCATATTCCCGCAACACTTTCCCTACTTCTTGAAGCACTTTTGAAGGCACAACAACCGCAAAATTTTTATTCAAAGCCTCCGAAGAGAATTTTTCAACTGACAATCTAAATCCATCCGTTGCTGCCATCTCCATAACACCATTTTCAGCTTTCATCGAAACTCCTGTCAAAACAGCACGGGCTTCATCTGTACTTGATGCGAAACAAATTCGATCAACCGCCTCCATCATTTGTTTAATAGGAATCTGATAGTGTGTGGGCTGCATTTCAAAAGAAACTTCTGGATATTCCATCGTTTGCATTCCAGTAAACTGTGATTTTGTTCTGGACGAAACTATATGAAGAATGTCTTCAGTCGATGCTACTTCCACCAAACCATTTGACAAAGTCAAAACAAAATCTGTTAATAATTTTGCTCCAACCAAAAACACTCCTTCTTCAATTCCATCAACAGGCACCACCATTTTCAATGCAATTTCAGTGTTACTTCCAATCAGTATTAAATTATTATCAATAACTTCCAAATACACCCCCGACAGTGTCGGCAGTGTTGCACGCGTGGAAATCCCACGACTAACTAGTCCCAGTGCTTTTGCAAACCTATCTTGTTGAATTGTAAACTTCATATTTGTATCCTCTAATTTAAGTAGGAGATTCTATACTCATATAAATCAGGTTTGCAAACTTAACCAAGTGCAAACCATTTAAATAACGTATAATGCCCACAATTTATAAACTATTTCAAATTGTAAGGGTATAATACGGTTGTAGTTGATCTTATCAGATCTATCTTAAAAGGCAAAATAATCTCCAATCATTTATCCCCTTTTCCCTCTTATTATATTTAATATATTTAGTAGTAATAGTAGTAGGCAATGTGCATATCTGGATAATAAGCACCCCCAAGGTCGTTCTCAATTGTGCATTCTATACTTTATCTCTTTTTTAAAACCTTCTCCAGCTCCCTCACCCCATAGTCATTAGTCTTTCTTCTTGTTTTCTTCGTCTGGATAAACATATATATTCTGGGGATATCTTTGTGGACAATTTGATAACTAAGTGGATAACTTTATTTATTTCCGCCTCCATCCCCTACCCTATTGCGGATAACTCCTGTTTTATCAACTGTATTTCTTTTCTTATTTCTTCGTTTGTGGATAATGCCTGAATAATTTGTTTTACTCCGTGCATCACAGTTGTATGGTCACGGTTACCAAGTAGCTCCCCTACTTTTTCAAAAGGCATGCCCATTTCTGCGTTTAGTAAGTACATACATATTTGTCTAGGTAACACGAAGTTTTTTGTTCTTCTTGGACCAACCAACTCCGCTTTTTTAATTGAGAAGTGATGGTGTATAACTTGAATTACACGCTGAGGGCTTAGCCCTTTTCCCAATTGTGATGATTGCGTTGCATCCTCCCCCCAAGCAATTCTTACATTTTCAATAACCCCAGGCATGCCGATTGTTTTTAATTTCGATAGTATTTGAAACAGCTTCCCCTGCAGCTCCCTAGTGTTTGTATTGATCCTTGTCGCCAAAAAATCAATCGCCTCTTTATCCAAATGCTCGCCCATATCAGCACATTTTGATTGAATAATCGCAAGCCTCATCTCATAATCAGGAAGTCCGACATCAACCATCATCCCGCCCTTAAATCTAGAAGAAAGTCTCTCTTCAAGCTGCGGAATCTCCTCAGGAGTTCTATCGCTAGTCATAAGGACGTGTCCGCCTCTCCCCACTATTTCGTTAAACGTATGAAAAAATTCTTCCTGGGTACTATCTTTTCCAGATATAAACTGAATATCATCAATCAAAATAATATCGCTATTTCTATACCTGTCTCGAAACTTGTCGATATTCTTTTCTTTCAAACTTTGAACAAATTCATTAATAAATCTCTCAGAAGGAAAATACAGCACTTTTTTTTGTGGAAATTTCGCCAAAACAGCATTTCCAACAGCCTGCATCAAATGAGTTTTCCCCAAACCCACTCCGCCATAGATAAAAAGCGGATTATATCCCTTACCAGGATTTTGAGCCACAGCTTGTGACGCAGCATAAGCTACGTTATTACTACTACCAACAATAAAATTGCTAAAAACTAAATTAGGATTCAAGCCATTAAAAGTACTTTGCGTCCTAGTCGTCTGAGATGGTGCACTACTCGGATAATTAGTGGCAGCCTTAGGCATCCGAGTTTCACCCGCGTCCACGGTAATAGTATTATCAGCATAAACCGCCTCGTGCTGTTCGACAAACAAAGCAGTCTGCTCAGAAGAAACTACCGAATGCTCCTTTTTAGCCCCTTTCTCCTGACTGAAAGTATTTTCAGTAAACAAAAAATTAATCTGTTCTTGGGTATATTCCTCCAAAAAAGAAGGCAACATTCCTTTAAATTTTTTCGTCAACTCTTCAACAGAATATTGACTAGTCACCCCAATCGTCCATTCGTGATCCACGACTGATATCACGTCGCTATTGTGAAAATGCAGTTTATATACGCTTTCAGACAAGGCGCCCTTCAGTGATTTTAGAACTTTTTTCCAAATATTTCTTGCGCTTTCAAGTGTCATAATTTATTGATATTAGTTGTTTATCCCCACATTTACAAGACCAAATTACCTGAAAAAAACCTAATTTTCCACAATTTTCAAAGTTATCAACACATCAACTCCTAACAATAATAAAAATGCAAACTACTGAACACTAAACAAGCGCCAAGTTCAGAAAATAAGGTACAATCAAAACAACAAATTAGTCCGAATTAGTTAAGCCAAAACCGCTGCAGCACATTTTTCTGTGCGACTTGATACGCATGAATTGCGTATCAAAAATTATAAATCAGAGCAAAGGCGACATCTCCAAAAGTATTATCAATAATGATTAGTGCCTTTAGGTAAAAAGTGTGCAAAGAAGGTTTTGAGTTGCTTTGTTGCTAAGACTACCAAAACTCCCCTTTGACACAAAAACCCACAATAAGCTATAATCCCTTGAAGTTATGAAAAGAACCTGGCAACCAAAGAAAACAAAACGTCTAAGAAAACATGGATTCCTATCCAGAATGGCAACACGCCTCGGACGCAAGGTCGTAGCTAGGAGAAGAGCAAAAGGAAGAGCAAAACTCACAGTTTCCTCAATTTCTTGACGATTCACCCTAAACTATATACTCTAAAATCATGTTACCCAAGTCAAACAGACTAAATATTCGCACATCATTTCAACAAATCAGATCAACTGGCAAAAAAATCTACCATCCCTTACTCTCTTTCTACTACATCCAAAAAACAGACAATATCGCCCCGCTTTTGAACTCAGTAATATCCAAAAAAGTAGCCAAATCAGCCGTCAAAAGAAATAGAATAAGAAGACTAATTCATACCTCACTCCAAAAAAACATTGAAAAAATTAAACCCCAAACAGTCGGACTATTCATAGTATTCAAAGACATCTCCAACTACAATCAAGAGCAAGTTCAGGAAATCATAATAAATCAGCTCAAAAACGCAAACCTACTAATATGATCACAGACAAACTATTCAGAATATACAAATCAACCATTTCCCCACTCATAAAACAATCGTTACTCTTCCCAGAAAATGGCTGCAGATTCTATCCAACCTGTTCTGAGTACACAAGCCTAGCTATAAAAAAACACGGAATACTAAAAGGAACACTAAAAGGCCTTTGGCGAATCCTCCGCTGCAACCCCTACTCAAAAGGCGGAATCGAATACCCTTAATTTAATTGTGCTTAAATTGAATATTTAGCTTCAAACCCGTCGCAGTATATTTTTCTGTGCGACTTGATACGCATGAATTGCGTATCAGGAATTATAAATCAGGGCAAAAGACGACATCTCAAAAATACAATTATCTAGAACGATTAGTCCCTTTAGGGAAAATATACAAGACAGGGTTTGAATATATAGTCAAGGCTACATTAACCTTAAGGTATTTTGTTCACCTAGACGCTCGAAGCAAAATTTCATATAATCAAAAAATGAATCAAATATTTAGCATACCTCACGACATATTAATCCAAATTTTACTATGGCTCTATTCCCTACTATTCCAAAACATGGGACTAGCAATAATAGCCCTAACACTAATAATCAGAACGATCCTCGTCCCAGTAACACTTCCAGCATCAAAAACGCAGAAAAAAATGATGGAATTAAAACCACACCTAGACGAATTAAAACAAAAACACGGATCTGACAAAGTCAAAATGCAAGAAGAACAGCTCAAACTCTACAAGGAACACGGAGTAAATCCGCTGGCAGGGTGCTTACCATATATAGTCCAAATATTCGTACTTATCGAACTCTATCAAGTACTTGTCAGCTACCTTGGACCAAGCGCACAAATCGCAGGGCAAGCAGTAAACACAAGCTTTCTCTGGCTCGATTTAGCAAAAAAAGACTCACTATATATATTCCCAGTACTCGCGGGAATTTCACAATTCATACTTTCAAAAATGATGCTACCACCAAAATCCCCTGTAATTAGAAAAAATGACTCCGAATTAGAAAAAGAAGAAAAGCAAGATTTCGGTCAAGCAATGCAAGAAGTCCAAGGTCAGATGATTTATTTGATGCCCGTCATGACAGCTATAATCAGTTTAAGCTTCCCTTCAGGACTAGCGCTCTATTGGGTAATTGGAAATATTTATTCTATAGTTCAGCAATATTTTGTCACAGGACTAGGCGGACTCAAAGAAATCCCTTTTTTGAAGCGCTTTACCAAATAACAGACCCAGTGTATAATCGCCTAAAGTAATAACGAAAATAAAAAATCTATGGATAATATTCAGATCATTGGAACCACGACACAAGAGCTACTCTCCTATTTAAAAATTAAAGCTAAAGTTGCAGTATCAGAAGTCAAAGACTCAGAAGATCAATCAATTTTTAATGTCGAAATTCATGGAGAAGATCTAGGAATTTTAATTGGCTACCATGGAGAAACACTCAATCACCTACAGCACATATTGTCCTTAGCTGTTAACAACAAACTTGAAAATCGTCTAAAAATAGTTGTAGACGTCGATGGATGGAGAAACGAAAGAAAAGAAATCATCACGAATATGGCAAAAGGCGCAATCTCAAAAGTTAGAACAACTGGTCTTTCGCAAGTTTTACCGCCAATGTCCGCCTACGAACGACGCATAGTACATACAATAATCTCAGAACAAGACGACGTACAGTCCCACTCCGAAGGCGAAGATATCGCAAGAAAAGTAATAATCGAAAAGAAAATCGAGGAATAACTTTCACGTAGTCAGCATTTCTGACAAATTTTTTTATAGTGTATACTCATATTCACAATGAGTAACTTCAAAAAAGTCGGTACAAATACATTTTGGCAAATAGCAGCGCGCGCTTTAAACTCACTAAGCGGCCTTGTAATCATTTCACTAATCAGCAATCACTACGGATCACAGGGCGTTGGAATTTACACAGTAATCATAGGCTACATAGGCTTCTTTTTCATGCCTGTAGACTTCGGACTAAATGCGATAGCAGTAAAACATATTGTAAATGACAATTATTCAGCAAAACATATAATAAAAAACTTATTAGGAATAAGATTAATCCTTGCAGCAGTCTTAATGATAATAGCGCTTGCGATAATGTCTCTTCTCCCCTTCGACCTGCAAACACAAACAGGATATTCAAGTGAAGTCAAAGCTGGAGTAGTAGTAGTTGCAATAACAATTTTGGCGCATGCAATAATCGCAACTTCAAATGCATACTTTCAAGCAAAACACCAATACTTTTTCTCATTTATAGCCAGTGCAGTAGCAGCAATAATAAACACAATAATTTTGTATTTATTTGTAATTGGCGCAGCCCCTCTCATAACAGCGATCAGTTCATTTAGCATTTCCGGACTGGCCGGTGCTTTTACCGGACTCTATATCATAAAAAAACAACTAAAAGATGTAGCTCCAGAATTGCAAAAAAAATATGCAAAATCGGTTCTCAAAGAAACACTTCCATTGACAGCAAGCATTCTGCTAAATTTAGTATATTTTAGAATCGACACTTTAATCTTACCATTCTTCAGACAGGTTCAAGAAGTCGGCAAATACAATGTTGCGTACAAAGTATTTGACGCAATACTTGTAATTCCAAACTACTTTTCAAACGCCCTTTATCCAGTCCTACTAGAAAAATTTCAAGAAAACAAATCTAATTTTATAAAAATAACTATAAAATCCTCACTAGCTATGGCAGCGTCATCAATACTCATTACAATTTGTATGTATTTTCTAGCGCCGCTACTCATTCGAATCATTCTTGGCAGCTGGGATCCCCAAGCGACACTATACCTAAGAATCCTATCAGCAGGCTTGATCAGCTTTTTCCTATCGTCAATAGCAATGTGGTCACTAATAATCATTGGCAAACAAAAATATTTAACATTAATTTATGGTTCAACAATGATCATCAACATAATTTTAAATCTAATATACATACCACAATACGGCGCAACAGCCTCAGCAATAATAACAATTACGACAGAAGTACTTGTTCTATTTTTAAGTGGTACAATGTTTTACAGAAATTTTAAAAAAAGCACGGGCAAAGCAAATTAGGAAAAAATGCAATATACAGTAAACACAGACGGCGGTTCGCGCGGAAATCCAGGACCAGCAGCAGTCGGAATAGTTATTCAAAAAGAAGATACCACGGATAAAGAAATCGCAAGATATATTGGAGTAGCCACCAACAACGTAGCAGAGTATACAGCACTACTCATTGCAATAGAAGAACTACAAAACGAGCAACAAGATAATAGCCAAAATACTAACATTCACTTCATTCTAGATTCAGAACTAGTAGTCAAACAACTCCAAGGAAAATATAAAATCAACGACCCCACTCTAAAAAACCTAGCTGAACAAATAAAAAAAATTCAAAAAAGTTTCAATCAAGTAGTCTACAAGCATGTAAAAAGAGAATTCAACAAAAAAGCCGACAAATTAGTAAACATAGCACTAGACGAACAACTTTCATTAATAAAATAGTCTATCCAACTCAAATATCAAAGCCAAGTTACAAAGCCTCTTGCTCAAAAAATAATTCATCCGTATCATAGAAATACATATTCAAAACTAATTAAAATGACTGCCAAAAAAACAGAAAAAGATTCTTCAAAAATTGCTTTAGTACTAGGGGGCGCGGGCTTCATTGGTTCATACGTTTGCGAACAATTAATAGCACAAAATATAAAAACCTACGCACTTGACGACCTATCAAGCGGCTCTGAGTCAAACCTTCAAACAATAAAAAAAGAAAAAAACTTTAAACTAGTTATAGCAAACGTAAACGACGGCCTAGAAGCATTAGACTTACCAAAGTTTGACTATATATTTCATATTGGCGGGATCGAGTCATATTTAAACGGCCACGACCTTACAATCAACACAATGCTAGTCAATTCAGTTGGAACATACAAAACTCTAGAAATTGCAAAAGCATTTCCAAATTCAAAATACCTGCTAGTCTCCTCACTCGATATATACAACGGTGTCCTCTCTTCCGTTAATCTAAAAAAATATTATGGAGTAAGCGACAGAGATAGCAAAAAGTATACTCACCACGAAGCAAAACGCTACGCCGAAGCACTTCTTACAGAATACGTCAACAAATTTAATTTAGATGGACGCATTGTCAGAGTAGCTGACGTTTACGGTCCAAGAATGGACCTAGAGTCTGGAACAGATATAGCACAAATGATAAAAGAAACCGTCGACCAAGATACAATAACAATAAACGGCGATGGACTAAAATCAATTAGACCTACACACGTAAATGATGTTGTAAGCGGAATATTAAAAGCTATGATTAGCGAAAGTACAACTGGAAAAATATTCAACTTAGTTAGTCAAGAAGAAATAAACCTACTCAACTTAGCCTATACAATTCAAAAAAATTCGACTAAAGCAATTAAAATTCAATTCAACCAAAAATACACCGAACTACAATTTCCAGCCCGAGTCGTAGAGTTAAAACAAACAGAAGAACAGTTAGAATGGAAAGCAAAAACACCGTTAAACGAAGGCATTACACAAACGTTAGAATACTACTTTTTGTCAGAAAACAATAAAAACAAAAACACCACGGATGAAGTAAAACAAGTAAAATCTGAATATTCCAGCCCTAGCCAAGCACAAGTAAAAAATCAAATAATCATTCAAGACAACTTAACAAAACAAGTTCAAAACTTAACGAAAGTTGTCCCATCTTCTTCAGGTCAAATCACAAACGAAAAAAAACCACAGCAAAATTTAAAGTATATAAATACAGCAATACTCTCACTTAGTTTTTTCATAATCCTACTGCTGTTTGTATTCCCTCTTGTCTCGCTAACATTTACGACACCAGCTGCAATATCAAAATCATTAGATTCAATGCTAGATTTCCAGTCAACAGTAAATCACGACACGACAATCGCACAAAGCTTAGAAGCAAGAATAAGCATTCAGCAAACTCTAGCGCAATACGACAACCTTGAGTGGTTTTTTAGCATAATACATCAACATGACAATCTTGAAATCGCAAGGGCAAATCTAAACGGGATGGACAATTTAAATCAAGCGCTTGTCTTGTCAAGCCAAAACAAAGAGCTTTCAAGTAAACTTATCGAAAAGCTTATAATTGGCAAAGCAGAAATTCAAAATCAAACTATTATCGAAAATCAAAAAAACGAAATAAACATCCAGATAGATTCAGCAAATTTAAATCTCACTGGCCCGAATCTTCAAATTCCTTTCAACACACAAAAACAACAGCTAATAAGTATCAAATCTCAAACTAAAGATTTGTTAGAACAGATTCGAAACCTCACTCTCGTAAATTCAAATGCGCTAAAAATATTCTTACCAAGTGAAACCAAAAAATACATCTTAATTTTTATCGATAGTAGACAATCAAGCTTCGAAGGTGGAGTTCCGTTTGGCTTTGCAGCAGTAAACCTCAATCAAAGAGGTATTAAAGATATTAATTTTAAAGAAATAGCCTATTCAAAATCAAACACACTTGACCAAGCAATCGGTCAGGGTAAAGATTTTCTAAAAAATCAAAAAAACACAAATATAGACGGGGTATTTCTACTCAACACATCATCACAAAAAAAGATCATATCTAATTTTGATCAAATCAATATTAAATCCTTCGCCCAAATAATAAACGTAAGCAACTATAGCCAAAAAATAGAATCAGCTTCAGCAAGCATTGAAATTCAGTATCAAGCTTGGAAGGAAATCTGGAATAAATTAAAAGAGTCAGACAAGTCAAACATAGAACAGATTCAAAAAGCAATTACAGATTCAATTCTTTCTCAGAACATTAAACTCGCATCAGTTAGTAGCCAAGGCGTGTATGGCCTACCTTTATGTGAAACAGACCAAATTCTTTACAACAATTTTGCGCAAAGCGCGCGCCCTGTTCTACTCGATCCAAAAACAGTCTACTGTATAAATATTGCAGAAAACTCGACGAGCCAATCGGCAAGCGACAAAATTAAACGAAGTATAAGTACAGAAATAGAGAAAGATAATGCACGACTAACATATAAATTTGCAAACAAAGACTCAGCAATCTTCAAAGCGACTCTACAAATCATGCTTCCGCAAGAAGCCAAACTAACAAACGTCCAGGACGTTTATCCACTAAGTTTCGACAAGATCAAAAAAATAGCCGTCAACAAATACATCTCATACCAAGTCGATATAGTACTAAATCCTCAAGAGGTTAAAAATTTAACATTTGAATGGTCAGACAGTAATTTACAAAACGAACAAACCTCAAACATATATATAGCAAAGCCATTTGGGATAAACTTAGAAAGTAACACGATACAGCTAAAATCCAAAAACAACCTGTCGACTCAAGCAGGTAACCGAGACGCAATCCTCAAGATTCCAAGCAAACAATAAAATCCTGACTCTTATCAAATAATTTGCCTTTTCCACCTAGTATAGTAGAATAGCTAAGCCTAAAACAAAAATACATTTCAAAAAGGAGTTAAGTATGGCAGCTAGACAAACATTAAATGCAACAAAACGGGAAATATTTGGCAAAAAATTGGGTGCACAAAGGAAAGAAGGCAAAATACCAGCAAATATTTATGGCAAAGCTTTAGACTCAGTTGGTGTATTTATAGACGAAAAAGAGCTAAAAACTTTACTTAAAGAAATAAATGAAACAACACTAATAGACATAATAGTAGGATCAGAGAAGCCAAGACCTGTTATTCTACGAAAAATTACCCACAACCCAGTCAAAAGAATCGAAATCAAACACGTCGACATTCAACAAGTAAACCTTAAAGAAAAAATGGTAATTTCAATCCAAGTCAAATTAATTGGTGAAAATGAGCTAGCAACAAAAGGTGAAGCCATAATTGAAACAATCACTTCAGCAGTTGAAATCGAGGCATTACCAACAGAATTACCGGAAGAATATGGGATAGACATTTCCAAACTCACTGAAATTGGCCAGCAAATATACGTTAAAGATCTTCCAGAGCACAAAGGAGTCGAAGTTTTGACCGACAAAGAAGCAATTCTCGTAACCTTAGTCCAACCACAAAAAATCGAAGAAGAAGTAGTCCCAGTAACAGAAGAAGCTCAAATTGGTGAAATTACAGAAACAGGCGACTCTGAAAATACTGAAGATAAATCTAATGACAAAGAATAGCCTCTCTTTATTTATCAAAATGGAATAAAACTCTTTTACCTATTTCAAACTGAGGGTCAACTCCAACTGCCTTAGTTAAACTTTTTTTGGCTGAAAAGTCATCAAATAGCATATATGAAAACTGAGAAAAACTATAAAGACCATCGCGATAATAAGGGCGCTCATTTGTAATCTTCTGCCAATATAAATAAGAATCGACAACATTTGTAAACTTACTTTGTTTGTCAGAAATCAATCTTTTCAAACTTTCAAATCGTCCACTATCATTCTGCGAAAAACCAAAAACCTGATTCAAATTTGCTATTACTCTAGACTCCTCTACTGCCTCATTTAATCTATATGATGAAACTAAATAATTTAGATAATCAAGATGTGTAGAAACAGAAAAAGGCTTTTGAGTTAACTCTAAAACTAAAGGCTCTATCCTTTGACTTGAACTAATCATACCCCGACCGGCAACAACAAAAACAAAAATCAGGCAAAAATAACAAAAAAACATCAGAAAATGAGTACCGATCTCTGCGGGAATCGGGCGGCTATTTTGCGGTAAAACTTCTACAGGTTTTTCTAAAGGGGTTTCTGAACTAGACTCTTCAATCCGCTTCACGAAAAACCGCTGTTTCTTTTTACTAGACATATTCGGATATATACTCATATTGTAAGTGTATAATAACAAAAAAGCCTTCTACCTGTGTAGAAGTTATCTCTAAACCCTGCAGATATGTTTTAAAAGCGACCTTACGAGCCAGACAAAAGGCGAGTCAGAGTTTCTATGAGCACTAAGTGCGCCTTCCGTGAAACGGATAAGTACCCTTGGGGTGTGTCGCTGTAAAACATATCAAAGTAGGTTTAGAGACGTATTACAATACAAGTTTAACAACAAATTATATAGATATTGAAATACTTTTACCTTCATGCGGCAGCTTCTGCCAAACCTCTTCTGTGATAAAAGGCATAAAAGGATGCATCATCTCCATACAGCTCTTTACAACAAACTCCAGAACAGGCTGTGTGACTTCCCTCTTATCTTTTGCATACTCTATATATTTATCACAAAATTCATGCCAATAAAACTCATACAGCGCCTCAGCTGCATCATTAAATCGATACTTCTCAAGAGATTCTTTAACGTTAGAATTAACAATACCTAGCTTCTCCAAAATCTCAACTGAAAAGGCGTCGTCATGCACGAGTTGCACGATCTGTTTTAAAACTTCTGGATAATTTAAATCAAAAGCATTTCTATTATACAAATTAGGGAATTGCTCCAAACCTTTAA
>Ga0163144_10006354_pt1 | contig 26070 bp, 20 predicted proteins | sample OliLak19BULKMAT1_FD_123175 | JGI IMG/M metagenome (GOLD analysis project Ga0163144, IMG submission 123175) | Freshwater microbial mat bacterial communities from Lake Vanda, McMurdo Dry Valleys, Antarctica - Oligotrophic Lake LV.19.BULKMAT1 | ecosystem: Environmental > Aquatic > Freshwater >...
CTACATCGCCGACTCGTTTATCCAGTTGGAGCAATTTCGCCTGCTGGTGTTGTACACCGCGTGGTGGTGCGACAAGGGCGACAGCCATAAATCACGCGTCTATATTTCCGCCGTGAAAGTGCAGGCGGCGGAAGTGCTGCACGATATCGTGCGCCGCGCCGTCCAGGTGCACGGCGCACTGGGCTGCTCCAACGAAACGCCGCTGGCCAATCTATGGATGACTGTCCCGATGATGGGCGTGATGGACGGTCCCAGCGAAGTGCACCGGGTGACCGTGGCCAAGCAGGTGCTGCGCCAGCACCAGGCATCACCCGATCCCCTGTGGCCCAGTGAGTGGCTGCCGGCAAAAATCGATGCCGCGCGCCAGAAGTTTGCACACTACCTCGATGCTACCGTGGGCAATCTCTGATGCACGAACACCAGCCCAGTAATACGCAAGAGAAAGATCCGCAGATTGACGTGCCTGCCCTTGAGCAGTGGATGGACATACACGGACTACCTGGCAGCGGAACACCCTTGACCGCGCGCTATATCAGCGGCGGCGCCTCCAACGAAATATTTGAACTGCGGCGCGGCGACATCCGCATGGCGCTGCGCAAACCGCCGGCAAAAGTGCCCAAGGGCCGCAACGAGATCATGTTGCGCGAATACCGCGTCATTGCCGCATTGAACGATACCGACGTCCCGCACCCACGCGGCATCGCCGTCTGTGATGACACCGCAGTGCTCGGGGGCTGCTTCTACATCATGGGACACATCGACGGCTGGACCCCGATGGGTCAACTGCCACCGCCCTTTGACCGCGATCCGCAATTGCGTGCGGCCATGGCCAATGAACTGGTGGATGCCATTGCCCGCCTCGGCCAGATCGACTGGCGCGCAGCGGGGCTGGAGGGGTTTGGTAAGCCGGAAGGTTTTCTCGAGCGCCAGGTGGATCGTTGGCTGGCGCACCTGGCGAAAATACAATTCCGCGATCTGCCCGGCTTAACTGAGGCCGGCGAGTGGTTGCGCAAGCACACACCGCGCCACTTTACGCCTGGCATCATCCACGGCGATTACCAGTTCGCCAATGTGATGTTTCACCACGGCAATGAAGCCAGGCTCGCCGCCATTGTCGATTGGGAGATGGCCACCATCGGCGACCCATTGCTGGACCTGGGCTGGATACTGATGACCTGGCCCGATCCGGATGAGGATCGCAACAGCGGCTATGTCGACTTCACCGGGATGCCCTCGCGAGCTGAACTGATGCATCGCTACGCCGCCACCAGCGGGCTGCCGGTGGATGCCATGGACTATTACATCGTGCTGGCCCGCTTCAAGATGGCCTGCGTACTGGAGGCTGGCTACGCCCGCTATGTGCAGGGCGGCGCGGACAACCCGAAGATGGCGCTGTTCGGCGCTGTGGTGCTGGATATGGCAGATAAGGCAAGCCTGTTGTCACGGACATCGAAGCTGAAACCCACAGCATAAGCAGAGCAAAAACACACCGTCATTTTTACATGACAGATGTCTTTTTAAGGGCTATATTTACCTGAAAGGGCAAGCCCCTACTCCGACACGGAACCGGTAGGCAGGAGAACACTATGCAATACAGAACCATCGACTGCGATCAGCATGTCATCGAACCACCTGACCTGTGGGAAAAGTACCTGCCCAAAAAATTCCACGACGTCGCTCCCAAGCTGGTCAAGGACAAGGACGGCGGAGACGCCTGGTTACTGGGCGAGGCCGTGGAATCGCTGGGTCTGGTCGCGGCCATGAACCAGACTCCAAAAACCTTGAAATGGACCGGGGTGAAATACGCCGATATGCACCGCGGCATTTTCGAACCGGCGGCGCGCCTGGAGTTGATGGACGAGGACCGGGTAGACGCGGCAGTGTTCTTTCCCCCGCAGCGCACCATGATTTATTTCATGGGCCAGGAGAAAGAATTTTCCCTGGCCGGCATGCAGGCCTACAACAATTTCATTACGGATTTCTGCTCCCACAAACCTGAGCGGCTGGGGGCCATCTTCCAGATGCCCGCCACCGGCATTGACGATTCGGTGATGGAACTCAGGCGCGCCAAAGAAGCCGGTGCCAAGGGCGTGGGATTGGCCACCTGGCCCAGCGGCGAGGCCATACTCTCGGCCGAGGACGACAAGTTCTGGGCGGTAGCGGAAGAACTGGGTATGCCGATCCATATTCATATCGGCCTGACACCGCCTACCGTCAAAACCAAGAAGGTGGCAGAGAAAGGCGGTGTGCCGCAACTGGTGCAGTTTTCCACCACCATGAGCCGCATGCCGGTACTGTTTGCGGAATTCATCTTCAGTGGCGTATTCGAGCGCTTCCCAGCACTCACTATTGTCGGCGGTGAAGTCGGCGCCGGCTGGGTGCCGTTTTTCAAGCAGGAACTGGATGACCGCTATCGCCGCAACCGCTACTGGACCGGCGTCAACCTGTCCATGCTGCCCAGCGACTACTACCTGCGTAACTGCAAGGTCGGCGTGGTCAGCGACCAGTTCGGGATACAAAACTGCGATTCGGTCGGCGTGGACACCATGATGTGGTGCAGTGATTTCCCCCACCACATTACCGACTGGCCCAACTCCCAGCACCTGATCAACTCCATGGCGATGGGCCTGGATGAGGGCAAGAAGCGCAAGATCTTCTGCGAGACTGCGGGGAAGCTTTATGGCTTCATCTGACTGACAACAGGGACAGATTTATTTAACCAGTACCTGTTATGCTGCGGACTCAGCATTGGCTTCCCAGCCAGGAAAAACGCGAAGAAGGCGAAGAAGGGGTCAGGCCTTACATTTTACAATGGGGACGCGGATAAATATCCATTTTCGCAGAGATTGTCTCCGACTTAATGTCTATTCATTGAAGCTTAAATAAATGCGTCCCCATTATTAGGACGTTACACGCCTCAACCCCTGGAAATCTTGATTACCTGACCGACTTGAAGAGAATCACCGGCCTTGCTGTTTGACTGGCGCAATTTCTGCACGCTGGTGCCGTAGCGATTGGCAATGCGCCAGAGCGTATCGCCACGATTCACACGGTGCGTGATTTCATTAACGGCGACCACGTTGTTGTTACCCCCCCGGCTCGCCACTTGCCTTTGTCCTTGACCTGCTGTTGGTACGCGCAGCTTCTGGCCTGCATTGATCAGATTACCCCGCAGGCCATTGGCCGCGCGCAATTGCGGAACGCTGACGCCGGTCCTGTCAGCAATGAGCGACAGTGAGTCGCCCTTGCGCACCACATAACTCTGTTGGGCGACGGTGCGCGGTTGGGTAACGGGACGCGTCGCCACAGTGACTTCACGCTCCGGCTGCGGCTGTGAACCAAACTCGGTAACTGCCTGCCCATAGTTGGAACCATAAATCGCCGCCACTCTGGTTTCATATTGCTTGGCATACACGGCAACGTGGTAGTGAGGAGGGTAATGTTCCCTGGTCACATCGAGCACCCGTTCCTTCTCCAACGCAAGCAGGGTACGTTCAAGCCAGGCGCGGCAATTCTGTTTTGCCGGAATTCTAAGATCTGCGGCCATACCCGTGGGGTGCACGGAGCGAGCAGAGGCATTGGCGGGCTGACGATTCCTGGGCCTCAACAGACTGGTAACCACGAGCTTCTCGCCGCACGCGGAATAGTACTGCGCGCTGATCCGTTGCAGAAACAGCTTGGTTTCAGAGACGGCATAGGGATAGGACACAGCGTGCAATTCCATATACCGATCCGGGTTTACACGGACCAACTGACTGGAATTGACGTTCCGCTGGACCTCGCTCGCTGTATTAACGAAGTTAAATCCGTAAGTTCGAGCCAGTTGGTACTGCTTCTCCATCGAAGCGGCGGAGCCCATCAGGGTTTGTGCCTGCGCCAGACTCCCGCACAGCAAAATTGCCAGTCCAAACTTGATTATTATCAGGTGTTTCAAGTCGTGTTCCCCCCGTAAAGGCTGGTTTGAGTTATTAGTGTCAGACCTTTGCGACGCGCTTGTTTATTTATCTTGTACTGAATACTCTCGTGAATTATCACAATTGTCTAGTAGTATGTTGAATTTATTCATAATAATTTTTAGGAGCATTTCCCACGTAAGGGGTCTTATGGGACCTGCCAGCGCGCGTTTAGTGCCAGAGGAACAGACCTCGGACTGTTATGGTGTATTTCTGGTTTAAAAAATTAAACTCTGGCTACTATGGGCCTCGGCCAGATTAAGTCGAATAGTGCGGCGCAACAACTTGCCCGTTTCGTTGTAGGGTAATTCCGAGGCAAAGCGCACAAGCTGCGGCACGCGCGACGAGCGCAAATGCCGTTTCACCCAGTCCTGCAGTTCCGCAGCGGTCGCGCTGGCCCCCGGCTTTAGCACAATAAGCGCAGCTACCGCCTCACCCCAGTGTTCATCAGGCACTCCTACGACACCCGCTTCGGCTACCGCCGGATGGCGCACCAGCACATCCTCGATTTCACCCGGCGACATATTTTCCGCGCCGCGTACAATCACGTCGTCCGCACGTCCTTCGAGAAACAGGTAACCCTCCGCATCCAGTTCGCCGGCATCACGGGTCGGGAACCAACCCTGGTCATCCAGCATGCTGCCGCGCCCGACATATTCACCCGACACCTGCTCTCCGCGCACGTAAATTTCCCCGCGCTCGCCAGGCGTCAGCACCCTGCCCTCACTAGCGCGAATCTGCAGTTCCACACCGGGCAGCGCCCGGCCCACCGAGGTGAGCCGACGGCGTATTTCGGGTTTATCACTCGCAGCGGCCGCGCGATGATCTTGCGGCAGCAGCACACAAATCGTGGAGCTGGTTTCCGTGAGGCCGTAGGCCTGCGTGAACTCCGTGTGCGGCAACAGCGCCATCGCCCGCTCGATCACCGGCCCGGGCATCTTGCCGCCACCGTAGGATAGGGCTGTCAGGTGCGGCAGATCCACGCAGGACCGGCCCTCCAGTTCGCGCACGATCTGCGCAAGCATGGTGGGCACGACGAAAGCCGTCGTCACTCGTTCACGCTGCGCCAGTTCGAGCCAGGCGCGCGCCGTGAAATTCGGCAGCTGTACCACGCGCCGGCCGGCATAGACTGAGCTGAGCACCGAGATCACCCCCGCGATGTGATACGGCGGCACGGCCACCAGAACCACGTCGTCTGCCGCCGCCGCACCAAATTCCACCGCGGAGAACATATAGGACACCAGGTGTCGGTGGCGCAACACGGCCGCCTTGGGCGCACCGGTAGTGCCGCTGGTAAACAGCAGTACCGCAATCTCGTCGGGGTCCATTGGCCAATCGGTGGTAGCGGCCGTACCGCCAGCGCGGGCCAGATCGACAAATGCATGCCGCTCCATTGGCGCAACCGCAGCGGCACCCGACAGAGTCGCGATACGTGCCTGGTCCGTCACCAGGAACGCGGGCTGAATACGCTGCAGCAGCGCATCCATCTCCACATCCGTCAGTCGATAGTTGATGGGTACAAAGGGTTTGCCCGCCCACGCACTGGCGAACAGGGCTATCGGCAGCGCCAGACTACTGACATCCAGCAGCGCCAGATGCTCACACTCACTGTCGCGCAAGTGCGCTCCTGCCTGCCTGGCAGCGTCAAACAACTGCTGGTAGGTGAGGGACTCCTGCCCGTTAACAAATGCCACCCGGTCCCCGAAACCCTGCACGGCCATTTCCAACAGCATCATCAGATTCATTGTCAGTGTCTCATTTAATCCGAGGACGGCAATGGTTTGGCGCTTTTAACCACCAGGGCAACGCCCGCTGCGGCCAGTGATCCCGCGCCGGGCTTCACACACAACAGTTCCAGCTTGCCAGTCTCGTTCGTATAACGCTTGCCGAGTAGCGTGCCCTGCGCAGCGGCGGCATCCAGTACCACACCTGCGGCGGCTGTGTCGCCCTCTCCCAATAGGGGTGCACCGCCGCAACTGAGCGCAATGTTTCCAGCCGGGACGGCAATGACGACCACTTCCGTTGTGCATACGGCGCTGCGCAGGCGCACGCCGGGTTTATACTGACTCATACGGCACTCTCCTTATTCCTTAGCTCAGATAATTGCATCAATCAATCCCCACTGCAGGGCCTTCGCGGCACTGATCCGGCGCGCAGAGAGCGCCAGGTAAGCCGTGCGCTGGCGGCCGATACGCCGCGGGATACTTACCGTGCCACCAGCGCCCGGCAGCAGGCCCAGCTTGATCTCGGGTAACTGTATAAAGGTGTTGCTGTCTGCCACGACACGCGCGCCGAAGGCAGGTAATTCTATACCGGACCCGACACAGGCGCGGTGCAGCCGGAACTCCAACCGTGAACACAATTCCAGCAGTAGCTGCCCCACGCTGCGACTGGCGCGAATGGCATGGGCGGTAGACGTATCAGGTACCGTGCCGAATTCAGTCAGATCACCGCCGACACAGAAACAGCGGCCCGCGCCACTGACCACTGCTCTGCGCAGGCGTTCATCCAATTTCAAGAGTTGCAGGGCTGCATACAGGGCGTCGCGCATCGCTGCACAGTAGGCGTTGCGCGCGTGTGGCCGATTCAGGGTGATGTGTAATTCATCACCCCTGCGTTCGACCAGTACCGCATTGCCTGAATCCTGCGCCACCTGCGGTGGCCGCCTGACCGCGTGCAGCACCTTCCTCACCTGTGCAAATTCCACACCGCCCTGCAAGCTGGCGTAGGCGAGTGACTCCGCGAACAGGCCCTGCTCAGGAGTGACATCCTCATTGTGGCGCAGCAGTTGTACCAGCGTCATGGCGGCCAGCGGGTGCTTGTTGATATTCCGGATCAGCGCGGCCGCTTCCTGCACACTGGCGACCATGACATCAACGCCCCGCAGTAATGCCGGGGCTGTCACTGCGCCCACCGCGATGACAGGACAGGGTAGCTGGCGCAGACGCTGTGCCACCGCTGCCAATTGGTCAGTCCCCGCCAGCGGTGCGGCGTCCGCAACATCCAGCAACAGGTAGTTATGCTCCAGCAGTGGCGAATAGCCATCGAGTCCCCAAGGCGTCTCACACAGGGCGATGATCTCGGAGATGGTGAGCGGCGGGCTCACACCCGCAGCGGTTTGGAAAAGACCAGGTTCATGCGACGACAGTGGCATCCTGCCTCCGCGTTGTTGCCTGCTGCTCCTGCTGATAGATCAGTGCGCCGCTGCAAATGGTCGCCCGTACATCCATGCTGCACAGACGTGTGCGTGCCTCCTCCCAGCTGCGGTTGAGCAGGCACAGGTCCGCCACCTCACCGACCGTAATTGTGCGGCTGGCACCGCCGGGGTCACCGGCAGCGCTGGTAAACAATGCGAGCGCCTGTTCCGGGTTGAGCTGTTCGCCCTGACCAAGTGCAACACCGGCTCGACTACGGCGCTCAACTGCTGCGCGCATCGCCGCCCAGGGATCGGGATCGCCGTAGGGTGCGTCGGTACTGCCAGCCAGCGGAATGCCGTGTGCCAGCAGTGTGTGGCAGCGGTACAGGTCGCCGTGCTCTGCCGGGGTAACAGCATCCAGGTACTGATCACCACGCTCATGAATAAAGCCCGGCTGGGTAACTACCCGCACCCCCACTTCCTGCATCAGCGGCAGGATGTCTATCGGTACCAGTGAGGCGTGCTCAATCCGGTCGCCGGGATGTGGCCCCACGGCACGCAGCACCGACAGGGTCAGCACCAGTTCTGCCGGCGTCACGCAGTGTACTGCCACCGCCCTGCCCTGACGGTGCGCGGCGTCAAATACGCCGAGCAGCTCATCCCACTGTGGCAGCGTATTCTCATCCAGCATGACCTTACGCTCGGCGCGCTGCACTTGCGCACAGCCGGAGTCCGGCAGGTCATCGTCGCCCATCACACGCAAGGCCTGTAACAGCTCGCCGGAGACCGCAGCACTCGCAAACTGCGCCATGGCGAACCGACTGTTGTCGGGCGTCGCATCCGTAACGCCGGTGACGCCAAAGCTCGCCAGCAGCCGGGATACACCAGCCAGGGACGGCATGCTCACCGGCCCTGCCTGTGCCAGTTGCGCCCGCATCCAGCCATCGAGCCGGAACAGGCGACCGCTGGGTCGGCCCGACGCATCCAGTTCAATGCCTGGCAGACCCGCATGCGTATCAAGCGATAACAATTCTGCCGCCAGTGAGTTCACTATCCACAGTTTGCCGCTGCGGTGCTGGAGCTTCAGCGGACGGTCACTGCGCAGGCGATCCAGTTGCCACCGGTCCAGCTCCCCCGCCACCGCTTCGTGGTAGCCCACGCCGCGCAGCCAGCCGGTACCGCGATCTGCACGCAGTAGAGTTGCCAGTTGCGCGCGGTCCGAGACGCCAGGCGGACCGCATTGCACGGAATTGCGCAGGGCCGCCAGGGCAAATAAATGGATATGGTGGTCATGTAATCCAGGCAGCAGCGCAGCCCCGCCGCCGGCGAGCGACAGTTCTCCTGCCCGGCGCCGCAGGGACGGCCCCACCTCGGCGATCAGCCCACTGGCACAGCGCACATCAAGCAGACCCTGGCGCCCGGCGATGTGCACGTCGGTGATCAACATGACAGGCGAGCCGCGCGCAGGGCTGACCGTCGCATCTTGCCGGCATCATCGCGTAGCAGGGTTGTCACAATTTCAATGCTGGCGGGAATTTTATAGTGCACCAGTCGCTCGACCAGGTACTGGCGAACGCTCGCCTCATCCAGGTCGCCCGCATCCGGCCCGACATCCACAATCGCATGCAGGCGCTGGCCGAGGTCATCATCCGGTAGGCCGATAAGTGCGCTGGAGCGCACACCCGGGACAGAATCGATAACCGCCTCCACTTCGGCCGGGTAGATATTACGGCCCCCGCACAACACCATGTCGCTGCGCCGGTCGCCCAGGTACAGGTAGCCGTCGTTGTCGAAATAGCCCATGTCGCCAAAGGATTCCCAGCCGTCCTGTGACAGTCGGGCACTGGCGCCAACATAGTGGTAGGTGGAGCCCGGGCCGCCGGGCGGCAACACATAGATTTCGCCCATTGCACCGGGCGGTAGTTCACGGCCGTTATCGTCGAGGATTTTGATCTGGACCCCCGCCGCAGGCTTACCCACCGAACCCGGATGCGCCAGCCACTCGGTGCCACTGATGAAGGTGCCGCCGGTGCGCTCACTGGGCCCGAACGCCTCGTGCATGACCACCGGGCCCAGCCACTCAATCCAGGCTCGCATCAACCACGCCGGACACGGCGCGCTGCCGGTGAGCACAAATTCGAGAGAGGACACGTCCGCCTGCTCCCGCTGCTGCGTTGGTAGACGCCAGATGCGCTGCATCATGGTGGGCACCACGGTCATGCGATCGACTCGATGGCGCTCGATCAGTTCGAGACACCGCAGCGCATCAAAGCGCTGCATCACCACCACCTTGCAACCGGCAAACAGACCACCAAACGCGGCACTGAAAGGTGCGCCGTGATACAGCGGGCCGGGCACCAGCACCGCGTGGCGACCCTTGAACAACGCCGACGCGCGCTGCGCATCGTAGACCGCAGGATTGGCAGCGACAATCAATTTGGGCATGCCGGTGCTGCCGCCCGAGGCCATGGCGCGCTCGTGCGGCGATGTCAGCGCCAGCCAGGGCTCCGGCGAGTAGGCGTCCACCACTAGATTAGCGGGGATACAACAACGTCCGTCATAACTGTTTTCTTCCACACCAATCACCAACACGGGGTTGGCGCGCGCGATGATGGCCGCACGCTCCGGCGGTGGCAGTCGATGTGATACGGGATTGGGCACCGCACCCAGTTTCCAGATGGCCAGGCAGGCGGCGAAGAATTCTGGCCCGTTAGGCAGGGCGATGGTGGCAAAGTCGCCGTAAGAGAGACCCAATTCGGCGTAGGCCCGCGCCAGTCGATTGGCCCAGGCCTCAAGTGCAGCGCGCGTCAACTGCCCGGCGCCCTCGGCGCCATCACAGACCAGCGCCACTTCGTCGGGAGCGGCGGCGGCCAAGGCGGTCAATACCGCGCCATACGGCATTGCCGCCGGGTCAGTGCTGTCCTCCTGTGCGCCTGCTGCCATTGACTACCCCCCCGTGAGCCCTGACCTGTGCGAAAACTCTCAGCGTGCCTTTACAAACTCGGCCATGATGTAATCCAGCGCCTGTAGTTGTCGCTGGCGGGTAAAGTAGGCGGGGCGCAGGATGGCGTTACAGCCGAGGCCATTGAGTCGGTGCAGCAGGCTGTGCGCCAGCGGTAGTAAATCGATGCCGGCTTCCAGCTCTTCGTTCGCCTGTGCCTGTTCCAGATACCCCAGCAGTATTTTTTCCGATACGTGAATACGCTTGGACTGCTCCCGCCGGTGCTCGTCGGACACCGCCGCCATGCCCCAGAACTGCATCCTGATTTTCCACTCGTTGCGCACCTCCGGGGTCAGGGGCAGACTCAGTTCGCAGAACACCTTCAATGCGGCTAGACCAGTCTTGCCGTCCAGTGCCGCGTCCGCCCGCGTCAGTGAACGCTCGTTGATCCAGCGAATCGTCTTGGTAATCAGCTCATCCTTGTTGTGGAAGTAATGCTCAATAAAGCCGCGCGAGTAGCCCGACTGGCGCGCGATTTCCCGGATAGTGGTTTTCTCTGCGCCGACAGTGGCCAGCATCTGGGCCACGATCTCAACGATGCGCTCGCGTCTCTCATCGTGATCCACAATTTTTGGCATCAGTCGAACCTGTTCTCTGCTTGGCGTAGTAGTGCCATGCGATTATAAGGCAATTGGCTTTATTATTAACAGGAGTTCTTGGTGCAGCCGCCCGAAATCGGATCGCATGCTGTTATATAAGCCAACTGTCTGGTAAATTAGGCCACCTCATAACACGAGGCTAACAGGTATGCCCTTTCCGGAATTCGAGCCATGCACTCCGGTTTTCCTGCGCTCTCTTAAGGAGCGCTACGCATCCAGGGAGCTGATCGTGTACGAGGGGCGGCGCCTGACCTATGGCGACGCCGCAGCGCAGTCGGCGCGCCTGGCCCGCGGCATGCTCGCCAGCGGCATCAGCAAGGGCAGCCGCATCGGGCTATTGATGCCCAACAGCCCCGACTTCGTGGTGGCCTGGCTGGCGGCGGCGCGGATTGGCGCCGTCATCGTCCCCATCAACACATTCTACAAATCGAAAGAGCTCGCCTTTGTCCTGCATCACGCCGACATCCAGGTGTTGCTGACTGCTGACAAACTCCTGCACAACGATTACCTGGAGCGTCTGGAAACGAGTATCCCGCAGTTGCTGGAGCAGACGCACCGCGGCGACACGAGCAACCCCCTGTTGCTGCGCGAGTTTCCCTTCCTGCGCCAGATTTACGTCTGGGGTGAATCCAGTCGTCCCTGGAGCTGCGACCAGCACCACCTGCTGGAGGCGGCGAATGCACTTGATGAGGACTACCTTCGGGCCGTCGAGGACTGTGTCTGCCCGGCCGATCTGCTGACCATCGTCTACAGCTCTGGCAGCACCGCCGCCCCCAAGGGCGCCATGCACACCCAGGGCAGCGTGATACGGCACTCCTATAATCTGAATCACTGGCGCGACATCCAGACCAGTGACCGGATTTTTTCACCCATGCCGTTTTTCTGGGTCGGCGGCCTGGTGTTCACCCTGCACTGTGCCATGCACCAGGGCTGCACCCTGATCTGTGAGGAAGTATTCAACCCGGAAGAGACCTTGCGACTGCTTGAGTCCGAGCGCGCCACTCTGGTGACCGGCTGGCCGCATTACGGCACGGCCCTGGCCAATCATGCCAGTCGCGCCCAGCGCGATCTATCCGCCATTCGCGGCGGCAATATCTATCCCCTGCTGCCACCTAGTATCCGCCCCGCCGATCCCGAATTGCGTTCCAACGCCCTGGGTATGACCGAGACCTGCGGACCGCATAGCATAGACCACATGGATATCGACCTGCCGCAGCAGATGCGCGGCTCATTTGGTCGGGCGCTGGCAGGGGTGGAGCACAAAATCATCGACCCCGACAGCGGCGCGCGCTTGCCGGTCGGCGCCGATGGCGAAGTGTGTATTCGCGGCTACAATGTGCTACAGGGCCTGTACAAGGTTGAACGGGAGAACTGCTTCGATGCGGACGGTTTTTACCACAGCGGCGACAGCGGCCACCTGAATGAGGACGGCTTCCTGTTCTTCAAGGCCCGCCTGGGCGACCTGATCAAGACCGGTGGTGCCAATGTCGCGCCCCGCGAAGTGGAGATCGCGATTGATGAGCAGCCCGAGGTCCAGTGTTCCTATGTGGTGGGACTGCCGCATCCGGAACGCGGCCAGGAGCTGGTCGCCGCGGTGATTCTCAACGCGGGACAAGCACTGGATGCAGCGACGTTGCGCCAGCGACTCAAACAGGAACTGTCTGTCTATAAGGTGCCGGGGAAACTGTTCTTCTGCGCCAAGGAAGACATTCCCTTTACCGACAGCGGCAAGGTCGACAAGCGTCGCCTGATTGCCTACCTCGCGGGTCTGCGCAGCCATGATTAAGGACAAGACCGCCATCGTCGGTATCGGCCAGACAGCGTTTGGCAGGAAGTTACCCGAATCGGAACTGGAACTTGCCTGTACTGCCGTATTGAATGCGCTGGACGATGCCGGGATAGACCGCTCAGAGGTGGACGGACTCGCCTCCTATACGCAGGAATCCAATTCGGAAGTCGAGCTCTCACGCAACCTGGGTCTGGGCGATATCACGTATTTCGGCCAGGTGGGCTATGGCGGCGGCGCCGGTCCTGGCGTCATTGGACACCTGGCGATGGCGGTAGCCACTGGCCAGTGTCGTGTCGGCGTGGCCTGGCGCTCGCGCAAGCGCGCTTCCGGTGCGGTGCGCAGGCCCTGGTCCAAAACCAGTTCCTCGTTGCAAGAGGAGCTCGCCGTCAATTACACGAGGCCGTTTGGCGTGCTGCGCCCGGTAGATGAAATCGCCCTGCTGACGCACCGCTATATGCACGAATTCGGCGCTACACGGGATCACCTGGCGAATGTCGCGTTGGCGCAGCGGCGCTATGCCAACAACAATCCCGATGCACAGATGTACGAGAAAACGATGAGCCGGGAAAACTATATGACAGCCCGCTGGATCTCCAGGCCGCTGTGCCTGTTCGATAACTGCCTGGAAACGGACGGCGCACTGGCCGCCGTCATCGTCAGCGCCGAACACGCGCGGGACTGCAAGCAGCCGCCAGTCTTTATTCACGCCTGGGCCCAGGGCTTTCACCGCCAGCACCAGACCATGCAGAACTTTTTTTGCGACGACCCACTGCAGGGCCCGAGCTGGGTCACCGCGCGCCAACTCTATCGGCAATCGGATATCCAGGCGCAGGACATTGATGTTGCCCAGATTTACGACGCCTTTACCCCACTCGTGCCGCTGTCACTGGAAGGCTATGGTTTTTGCGCCCGGGGTGAAGGCGCGGCCTTCACGGAGAACGGCAACCTCGAACTCGACGGGGACCTGCCCGTCAACACCTCAGGCGGCGGTCTCTCGGAGGCCTACGTGCACGGCTTCAACCTGATCACCGAGGGTGTGCGGCAGATGCGCCACACGGCCCGCAACCAGGTGCGCGGCGCTGCCACCTGCCTGGTGACCGCCGGCGAAGGCGTGCCCACCGGCGCGTTGATTTTACGGCGTTAGCACAGGAGCCATGCCATGACCGATAGTGCTCTGCTGCCCATCATCGATGACACCAACGAGCCATTCTGGCGCGGCTGTCGGGAGGGGGTGTTGCGCCTGCAGCAATGCCCGGTGAGCAAGCGCCTGATTTTTCCACCAAGGCCGGTCAATCCCTGGTCGCCGCGCGACCCGGCGGTGTGGACAGCAGTGTCCGGGCGCGGCATTATCTGGTCGGTGATTGCCCCGCACGCGCCACTCATGCTGGACTTCACGCTGCTGGCGCCCTACAACGCCATCGTCGTGGCGCTGGAAGAAGATCCAACCATTCGGCTGATCGGCAACCTGGTACCTGAGGTGGGCGCCCCGATCAACGTGATTGCCTACGAGGATATTGAAATAGGCACGGCAGTCCAGGTCGTTTTCGAACGTATGAATGATGAAATAACACTGCCCCGCTGGATAGAGCAGGTGCAGTAAGAACCACACCACGTATCCCGCTGCGACGCCGCGCGCGCCGGGCAGGATGCATTATTGATACATCAGGGAGAGCAACCAATGAGCGCTTATAAAGCCCTTTATATTCAGCAAAAAGACGACGGCAGTTTCCAGCGCTCGATTGTGCAGCGCGACACGGCTGACCTGCCCGCCAACGAGGTGCTTATCCGGGTGCAGTACTCCTCGCTCAATTTCAAGGATGCCATGTCAGCCCACGGCAACAAGGGCGTCACGCGCGAATTTCCTCACCAGGGCGGCATTGATGCGGCCGGCGAGGTCGAACACAGTACCAGCATCCATTTCAAGCCGGGGGACAAGGTGCTGGTAACAGGCTACGACCTGGGCATGAATACCGCCGGAGGCCTGGCCCAGTACATCCGGGTACCGGCGTCCTGGGTATTGCCCTGCCCCAGGGGATTGAATCCGAAACGCAGTATGTTGTTTGGCACCGCCGGCCTCACCGCCCAGTTGTGTATCAACAAACTGCAACGCATGGGCGTCACTCCCCAGAAGGGCCAGGTCTTGGTGACCGGCGCCACCGGAGGTGTCGGCAGCATCGCCGTGGCACTGCTGGCCAATGCCGGCTATGAAGTAGTCGCCAGCTCCGGCAAGGCCGACCAGGCCGATATGCTTAAGGCTATCGGCGCGCGCGAAGTGATCGACCGGGCAGAATTAGGCGAGCTGAACAAACGTCCCATGTTGAAAGAGCGTTTCGCCGGGGCCATCGATGTCGTCGGCGGCGACACACTGGGCAATGTGATCAAATCACTCAAGGCCGGGGGCAGCGTCGCCTGTTGCGGTCTGGTGCAAGCTGCGTCTTTCGAAGCCACCGTGCTGCCGTTCATTCTGCGCGGCGTCAATCTGCTGGGCGTGGATTCAGTAGAAATTCCGCTGTCTGAAAAACAGGCAGCCTGGAAACAACTGGCGCGCTGCGCCAAGCTCGACGCGATTGCACGGCTCAATACGCAGATTTCACTGAAGCAGGTCCCGGATGCGCTGGGCAAACTGTTCGCAGGTGGAGTGACTGGCCACACCATCGTCAAGATAGGCCGCTGAACTAGCGGTCGCCAATGCTAGCAGGCAGGCCAAACGTCTAATAGGGTTTTTACAAGGCGTCTGTCTTGAATAAATCTCGGCACCCCTGCTATAGTTGTGAATCAAGCCTGCGCCAGTACGAGGCAGCGTCGGGTCTGCTACAACGAGGTGCGCTATCGTGTCATTCGAACTAAATCGCCGTCTGGTCGCCAGACGAGCGGCACTGGACACCCATGCCACGGTCGATGCGGTGACTGCGGGCATCATCAATGGCGCGTTCGAGACCATCTGTTTTGAAGCGGCCACGCACCTGGGTCGTGCCGCCTCCTCCGCCATCATCAACCAGTCCAACGAACGCAATGCCAGCATCATCGACGCCAATGGTCGCCTGGCCGGCATCTCCGTGGGCATACCGCAATTACTCTTCGTGTCTCCCCTGGCGGTGCGCTGGGGTCTGGAGAACTTTGAGCAGGACGACTGGGGGCCCGGCGACGTATTTGTCGGCAACGACCCTGATTACGGCGGCGGCCATCTGCCGGACTACACGGTGTATGCGCCCCTGTTTGATGAACGCGGAAATCTGGTACTCATCCAGGCGCTGCAGGCACACCAGGGCGATACGGGCGGCAAGGATCCCGGCGGTTTCTCGGTGGACAGCAGAGATATCTTTGGCGAGGGCCTCGGCATTCCCGTACTGAAACTGGTGCACCGGGGCCGGCCCCGGCGCGACGCGATCGACCTGCTGATTCGCAACAATCGCTTTCCCTCCTTTGCCGGTGACATCGCCGCCATGATCAGTGCCGTGCAGGCGGGTGTCAGATCACTGCAGTCACTGGTGCTGCGCTATGGCGTGGACACGGTAAAAGCCGCCGTGAACTACAATATCGACCAGACCGATTACCGTTTTCGCCAGGCGGTGGCGCAGTGGCCTGACGGTGACTATCCCGCGCATGTCTGGATCGACCAGGACACTGCGGGCAACCCCGATGTCCACGTACAGGTGACGTGCCGGGTCGCCGGAGATCAACTTACCGTGGACATGACAGGCAGCGACGCCCGCCCCGAGTTGGTCAATGTCTGGAACACCTTCGCCAATACCCGCGGCTATGCCATCGCACAGCTGGCCTCCATGGTGGATCCGGACATCAATAAAAACGAGGGCCTGTTTTACGCAGTCCAGATGGTGATTCCCGAAGGCTCCATCCTCCAACCGGCACCGAACAAACCGGCCGCCCTCGGTTCCTTTCACCCCGCTGTTGAAGTCGGTGAAGCGATCTGTATCGCCCTGTCACCCATACTGCCGCAGCGCTCCGCGCCCCAGGTGTACAAACTCGGCATGCCCAGTGCAGTCATTGGGTTCAACGACGCGGGAGAAATGTGGATGGACCAGGGCGTAGACGTACGGGCTTCCGATGCCTCCGCCACCCAGGGACTCGATGGCTGGGGCGCCATGTGCGCTGGACTAGGCAACCTGATTCTGGCCACCGCCGAAGATGCCGAGAGCCGCTTTCCGGTATTCAACCTGAGCCGCGAAATGACTACAGATACGGGCGGGGCGGGCCGCTGGCGCGGCCAGCTGGGCACATGCAACATCAAGCAGGTGCTGGAGCCGGTGTCGGCCATGACCTGGATGGTGTCGCGCAAACATCCACTGCGCGGACTGAACGGCGGCGATGACGCCGGGCCCTACTGCAATCGTTTTCTCGTAGGCACGAAAGACGAGTTTGAAGTGGAGAACGCCATCAATGCGCAACTGCCTGCCGGAGCCATTACCAGCTACCAGTACGGCGGCGGCGCGGGTTTTGAAGACCCGTTATTGAGGGATCCGCTCGCGGTCAAGGAAGACGTACTGGACGAATACGTCAGTATCGAGGCCGCCCGTGACCGTTACGGCGTGGTGCTGAGCGGCTCGCTGGACAATTGGGATATTGTGATCGACCTGGATAAAACCGTGCAATTGCGCCGCGAACGCATGGCTGCGAAGACCGCAGGTAGCGCCTGATGAGCTACCGGATTGGCATCGATATTGGCGGCACCTTTACCGACTTCGCTTTGCTCAAGGGACAGGAACTGGTGCTGCACAAGATTCTCAGTACACCTGAAGATCGCTCCATCGGGGTGATTCAGGGACTTGGACGCCTGGCGGAACTGGAAGGAAAAAGCCTGGCCGAGTTACTGGGCCAGGTTGACGCCATCATTCACGGCACCACGGTGGCCGACAATACCCTGATCGAAATGAACGGCGCCTGTACCGGCCTGTTGACCACCCAGGGCTTTCGCGACGAGCTGGAACTGCGCCGAGGTTTTAAGGAAGACATCTGGGATGTGCGACTGCCACCCCCGACACCGATCATCCCCCGCCGCCGTCGTCTGGGTGTACCGGAACGCATTCGCTTTGACGGTTCTATCCATACACCACTCGATGAAGACGCCGCGCGCGTGGCGATTCGCCGCCTGGCCAAACAGGGTGTGGAATCGGTGGCGATCTGTACCTTATTTTCCTTTGCCAACCCGGTGCACGAGCTGCGTCTGGCCGAATTGGTCGCCGAGGAAATGCCGGATGCCTACATCTCACTGTCCCACCAGGTGCTGCCGAAGTCACCGGAGTTTGAACGCGTCAGCACTACCGCGGTGAACGGGTATGTTGGCCCCCGGGTCAGCCAGTACATCAACCGCCTGAGCGAGCGTCTGCAAGAGTGTGGTTATCAACGCCGATTGTTATTGATGCAGTCCAATGGCGGCGTGATGACCCGTGAATACCTGTCGGGCAGCCCGATTCGTGTGCTCGCTTCGGGACCGGCCGGCGGTGTCATCGGGAGCGCGGCGATCGGCGCGGCCAAGGGAGCGACGGAACTCTTGTGCGTGGACATGGGCGGCACCAGCTACGACGTCTCCGTTATTCGCAATGGCATGGCGCCAGCACAGTCTGGCTGGAACTGGCACCACCGCTATTTAGTGGCGACGCCCATGGTGCAGGTCGAAACCCTCGGCGCAGGCGGCGGCTCCATCTGTAGCGCCACCTCGGGCACGCTGCACGTCGGCCCGGCGAGCGCCGGCGCCGCGCCAGGCCCGGTCTGCTACGGTCGCGGCGGGACACTGCCCACTGTCACTGATGCCATCCTGGTACTGGGTCTGTTATCCGAGGAATCGGACTTTGCCGGCGGCAGCTTCCGGCTCGTGCGTGACGGCGTCGAGGCAGCCCTGCAAGAGCATGTGGCAGGGCCGATGCAGTGCAGCGTCGAGGAGGCCGCGTTCGATTGCTGGCGTGTGGTGAATGCCAATATGACCCAGGCCGTGCGGCGTCTCACGGCGGAAAAAGGCAGCAACCCCCAGGACCTCACCCTGCTCGCCTACGGTGGGAACGGCCCCGTATTCGCCGCTATCCAGGCTCAGGAACTGGGTATCCAGCGCGTGCTGGTACCGCGCACGTCCCCGGGATTTTCGGCCACCGGTGCATTGGCGGCGCAACCGTGTATCGATGAAGAGCGCTCCTATATCGTTGCGGGAACCCAGGCCGACATCCAGCGGCTGCGCCGGCTGTGGGACGAACTGGATCGGCGCGCCGAGTATTTCCTGCTGGACGCGGGCTTTACCCGGCAGGATATCGGCTGCCGCTACCAACTCAACCTGCGCTACCCCGGACAAAACTGGTCGCTGACCGTCGATGCGGCAGAACAGCGTGGCGCTCGGGATCTCTCGTTTGCGAACGATGAGTTGGTCCCCGCAATGATGGCACGGTTTCACCAATTGCACTTTGCCGAATACGGCCACGCCCGGCATGGCGAGGCGCCGGAAATTACCGGTGTGCGCCTGGTCGCCTCCACCGCAATACCCAAACCCCATTTCAGCGGTGGGTTTACGGCACAGCGGCGCACCGCTTTACCCGTTAAACAGCGGCGCGCCAATTTGGGCCGTGGTTTTTGCGCAACGGATATTTATCGCGGCGCGGATCTGGAGCCCGGCCATGACATCCATGGGCCTGCAATTATCGAAGAAAATTTCACCACCATCGTTGTCTATCCCGGCTGGAATGCCCGCCTGGATGATGCCGGAGATTACGAGTTAACACGCGACACCAACTCATGCACTGACGTGGGCGAACAGTTCCCACGACTGGAGATCCTTAATGAAAAGCACTAATAAAGAGTCCGTCCAACTCGATACCACGCCGGTGGACGTCTGGGTCGGAGTGCCATTGGGTGGAGGACAAATGAAAGACCCGGTAGCTCCCAACGACATCCGGCGCTGGGCGCAGGGCATGCAGAACAGCAACCCACTGTACTTCGACGAGAATGTGGCCCAGGCTGCGGACAGTCGCTTCGGCGAACTGGTCGCCCCACACTCTTTTGCCGTGTGCACCGACGACAGCCACGGCGCCGCTCCGGCTATCCAGGGCAATATCCCGGGTACACACATGTTGTTTGGCGGCGATGAGTGGTGGTTCTACGGGCCACGCATTCGCCCTGGTGACAAAATTACCCGCTCGCGCATGCTGTTTGATTACAAGGTGACCCAAACCGGCTTTGCCGGACCTACCATGTTTTCGCGCGGGGACACCGAGTATGTCAACCAGCGCGGCGCGTTCATCTGCAAGCAGCGCTCAACCTCTATTCGCTACCTGGCCGAGCAGGCGCGCCTGCGCGCACAGTTCAGTGACGAAGAGGATCCCACCTGGACCAATGAACAACTGCTCGAAATTGAGCGCAAGAAAATGGCTTACTTCGAACGGGTGCAGGCCGAGCAAAACCAGCGCAAACTCAATGTTCAGGCTGGCGAACTATTTCCCGAGCGCCTGATTGGCCCCCATAGCATCGCCACCTTCACCACGGAATGGCGAGCTTATCCTTTTACTATCTGGCACACCTTCCGCCCCGACGGATTGCCATCATCCCTGTACGATGCCGGTTGGTTGCCGGAGATGTCACGGGATTTCGACAAGGGCGCTATTGACCCAACGCACCTTGACGGTCTGTATCACGGCCCCTCACGCGGCCATGTACAGCCGGAGTACGCGCAACTCATCGGTCTGCCCAGAGCCTACGGCTATGGCGCCTCCATGGGTGCCTGGATGCTGGATTACATTGGCAACTGGGGTGGCGTCTGGAGTGACATTATCCACAGCAAATTTTCCTACCGCACACCGGCCATGACCGGCGACCTCACGATTTTGAACGGCGAGGTCAGCGGGGTGCGCGAAGATCCTATGACCGGCCAGCCCCTGGCGGTGGTGCAATTGCGCATGACCAACCAGAACGATGCGGTGCTCGCCACCGGGGGCGCGGAAGTCCGCTTGCCGACTGAGGCAATACCACGGGCGGAGCACCCCTGAAGTGAGCATCGATGCGGAGCTTAGACTGCAGCCGGATAGCTCACGCTTGACCTGGCCGAAGTTTCTGGACGATGTGGTGATACGCCACGGCAACCGCTGCGCCATCCGCTTTGAAGGGCGCGACATCAGTCGCCGGGACCTCCAGGTCGATGCGCGACAGCTGGCCAAAGCATTGGCCGCCAGCGGCGTCGCAAAGGGGATGCGCGTTGCCGTGCACATGGCCAATCGTCCGGAATTTGCGGTAGCCTCGTTTGCCATCGCCATGCTGGGGGCCGTGATGGTCCCGGTGAACACGTTCGCTACACCGGACGAGCGGGAGTACATCCTGCGCCACAGCGACAGTGCACTTTTATTATTCCAGCGCACCCTGTTAAAGCACGATTTCCTCGCAGAACTGCTGCACATGCTCCCGGAGTTGAATGGGGGCGATGCCCACCCATTGCACAGTCTCAAAACCCCGTATCTGCGCCAGGTGGTTGCCCTGGGACTGGAGCAGGCGCACGGCGGCGTGCAGGCCTGGGGCAGCTTTCTTGCACGGGGCAACGATTTCCCCGACACCCTGCTCGATGCCATGAGCGCCGAGGTGCATCCCGCCGATGAGAGCCTGATCATCTATACGTCCGGCACCACTGCGCGGCCCAAAGGCGTATTGCACCTGCAGCGCGCCGCTGTGATACAGAGCTGGCGCTTCGCCGACGATTTGCGCCTGTCGACTACCGACCGCGTGTGGACCACGTATCCTTTTTTCTGGTCGGCGGGCATCTGCATGGCGCTGGGCGCCACGATGGCCGCCGGTGCGACACTCGTGTTGCAGGAAACCTTTGAACCGGGCGCTGCCCTGCGCTGTCTGGTCGATGAGCGGGCCAACGCCACCCAGTGCTGGCCGCACCAGGCCAAGTCCATGGCCGAACACCCGCTGTATCGCACACTGGATTTGTCACACATCGACAAGGAAGTCTGTCGCCTGCAGCCGGACATTGATCCTGCGCAGGATGTATGGGGCACCCAGGGCTCCTTCGGGATGACAGAAACGTTCACGCTGGCGTCCAACCTGCCGACGGACGCGCCTGTCAACCTGCGTCGTCAGACCGCAGGTAAACCCCTGCCCGGCATGAGCCTGCGTATACTCGACAAGCAGTCCGGCACTGTGCTACCCGTGGGCGAAGAAGGCGAGATCGCGGTGAAGGGACTGACACTGATGCGCGGCTATTACAAGGTTGAGCCGGAAGCCACCTTCGATGCCGACGGTTACTTTCACAGCCAGGACGGTGGCCGCCTCGACGCGCAGGGCTATCTGCACTGGAAGGGACGCCTGTCCAACATCATCAAAACCGGCGGCGCCAATGTATCCCCGCTGGAAATCGAGGAGGCCCTGCTGAGCTTTCCCAACATGCGTATCGGCGTGCCCTTTGGCGCACCCCATCCCAGCCTGGGCGAGGTCATCGTGCTGTGTGCCGTGGCCATAGAGGGACACACGCTTAAGGAAGATGACATACTCGCCTTCCTCCGGCAGAAACTTGCCGCCTACAAACTGCCGCGAAAAATTCTGCTGTTCGTCGAGAGTGACCTGAGTTTTACCGGTAACCAGAAAATCCAGTCGGGCAAGTTGACTGAGCAGGCGCTGGCGCGACTGCGGGATGAGTCTGTGATTATTGACGGCGTGAATTATGGCAACTACCTGGTAGACGCCAGCGCATGAAACCAAAGCAACCCGAGGTTAATGATGTAGTTGCATCCGCTTGGTATGTATCCACTTCCATTCGCCCCAAGCGACCAATGCTCCCACCAGCAGCCCCTTTACTGCACCTGCGTAGACACCCCCGGAGGTCATAAAGACAGCGGCAAGCAAATACCCCGCAAGCGTACATAACACTAATATCCGAATATACCTGAACATATCGCCCCTCCTCGTTCCTGGGCTTCTTGTTACCCTTTGGAACGTTAGATGGCGTGGCCTAAAGCGCCACGCTCACCACCATTTAGACGGTGGGGGCGCGGCAGGGTCAATAAAATACTAAAGAAAAGTAAAGAAACTCGTTGGCCTGCTAACCATAGCGACTTTCTTTACTCGCAATTTTGCCCTACGTCAGAGGGTGACCAGGAAAAGTGAGCGGTAGTTCTCATTCAGTTATGAGAGTATCCAACCTTGGAGGTGTCGTGTATTGAGCAAACAATTACTACAGGGTGTAAACATCGTAGACATGGCTGGCGAACCACTGGCCATGTGCGGGCGCATGCTGGCGGACATGGGCGCGGACGTGGTCAAGCTTGAACCGGCCGGCGGTGACCCATTGCGGCGCGTGGCGCCGCTTGAGAAAAGCAGCGGGATCTCGCTGCGATTCCTGGCCTGGAACGCGGGTAAAACCAGCGTTGCTTACGACGGCAATGACAACCGCGTTGACGCGCTACTGCGCGGTGCAGATGTCATTATCGAAACACCGGGATTCCCCGGCGCCCTTGAGTTCCCCGTGACGCGCGCGCCACAGGCCGTCTGGCTGCAAGCCACACCATTCGGTCTGGCCGGGCCGCGTGCCAACTGGCGGGCCACCGATCTCGGGATCATGGCCGCCAGCGGCAATCTGTACGCCACGGGCTTTCCCGATCGCGCGCCCCTGCGCTGCAGTGAACCGGCGGCCTATGCACATGCCAGTAGCGAGGCCGTCTTTGCCATACTCACCGCGCTGGCATCCGGGCGGCCACAGGTCATTGACCTGTCGATGCAGGAAGCGGTCATGATTGCCAATATGGGCGGCGCGGGGCAATTTTCCAAGACGGGCAACAAGGGCCGGCGACAGGGCGCATCACTGGGGCGCACCCGGGAAATCTGGCCCTGTAAGGACGGCTTCGTCTCCTTCGGTTTACGCGGTGGTCCGTCCCGCCTGCGCAATTTCGAGATACTGCAGGAACAACTGGCGCAGGAAAACCTCCTCACACCTGCATGGTCCGAGCGGGACTGGACCAGCTTCAATCCCGGTACGCTCGACAGCGAAGAGCTTAAGTTAATAGAGGAACCGCTTGCGGCCTATTTCGCCCGCCACACCATGACGCAGCTGTACGCGCTTGCCGTATCATCCAACCTGATGCTGGCGCCGGCCAATGGGGCCGCGGCAATACTGGCCAGCGAGCAGTTGCTTGCACGGAATATGTTCACGGCGGTAGGCAATATCAAACAGTGTCCAGCGCGTTTTTTTATCGCGCGCGATGCGCAGCACAACCCAATCAACGGCACTGCGCCCAGCCCCGCTCCCGAGTTCGATAGCGGACCCTGGCCGCATTGGCCTGCCAGGAAAGCTTTCTCTCCTCTCCCTGATCGTCGCGCAAGCCCGTCCGACGGCGCGTGGCAGGGGCTGAAACTGGTGGAGTTCGGATCCGGGGCTGCGGGGCCGATCGTCAGCCGCTATTTTAATGAACACGGTGCTACGGTGATAAAGGTCGAGTCGCGCCGTCACCCCGATTTCCTGCGCGTGATGGCCGCAGGTAGCCCACAGGGCCTTGAGGGCTCAACGCTGTTCGACGCCCTCAATGCCGGCAAGCACAGCATCACCCTCAACCTGCGGCACCCCGCAGGCAGAGAGATCGCCAGGCAACTCATACACTGGGCAGATGCGGTACTGGAAAACTTTGCCCCGAAGGCCATGCAGTCCTACGGCCTGGACTACGCGCAGATGGCTGCGGAAAAGCCCGACCTGCTGATGCTGTCCACCTGCCTCAACGGACAGACCGGGCCGCACAAGGACTATCCCGGCTTTGGCGGCCAGGGCGCGGCCCTGTCAGGTTTCAATTTTCTCACCGGCTGGCCAGACCGGGAACCCATTGGACCCTATGGCACGATAACCGACTCATTGGCACCGCGTTTCGCCGCCAGCGCCCTCGCGGTGGGCTTGCTCTATCGACGTCGCACTGGACGCGGACTGCATCTTGACGTCTCCCAGGTGGAAGCCGGGGTGTACAGCTTAAGTCCCTGGCTGCTGGAATATTTGAGTACCGGCGCTTGCAGCAGCCGTCGCGGCAATCGCTGTGAGCGTGCCGTCCCGCACGGGGTTTTTCCCTGCGCGGGCGCCGACCGCTGGATTGCAATCGCCTGCTGGAGCGACCATGAATGGTTGCAACTGGCCACAATTCTCGGCGTGGATCCGCAACGCTACCCTGATCTCAACGCTCGACTGGCGGCCGAGGACGATATCGAGAGGATCGTCGGCGAGGTTACCCGCAACAGAAGCGCAGATGACCTCGCCAGCCAATTGCAGTGCGCCGGAATAGAAGCAGTTCCTGTCGCCGATTTCGAAGACCTGCTGCTGCGCGACCCGCAACTGCAACTGCGGGAGCACTTTATCCGCCTCGATCGCCCGGTCACCGGTGAGTCAATTTACGAGCGCAATGGCTTTCGCCTGAGTGCGTCTATTTCCTCTATTGAGCGCCCCTCCCCGCTTCTGGGGGAGCAAACGGAAGACGTGCTCGACTCCATCCTGGGCTATAATCCTGAACAATTACGCACACTGCGCGAGAACGGCGCGCTGGAGTGAGTGGCCGATGTACGCCGGCCCGTGAAGCGATATAGTGAAACGCGTCCAGCACTATCCCGCCATGGACAGCTGGATTGTCCAACTGAGAGAGATTCACAATGCCTTATTTGCCATCTCTGGGTCTGGTCTATGTTGCCATCCCGAAAACCGGCACTACCAGCTTGAGTCGGGCGCTGCACGATATGTACGAGCCAGAGGGCACAGTACAATTGCACAAGGAGAAGATCGATAAAAAATTTCGAGCAAAGTATCGACTCAACGAAATTGGCGATAAGAAGCCCGGCAGTGCCAAACATTTATCCGCGCTGCAACTCAAATATATTCTGGGAGCTGAAGAATTTGCACGCTGCACAAAATTTTCGGTGGTCCGCAATCCCTGGGCCAGAATGGTTTCCCGGTATTTTTTTACCCATATTGAATCTGAACCCGGTGTGTTTGAAAAGCTGAGACGTGGCACCACGAGAAGGTTTCACCAGCGCGAGTTTGAGCCGTGGATTGAGAATATTTTGGCCAGGCATAATTCCGGACAGAGAAAAAACAGTCAGCTTGCCAAGCTGGTTGATCTGGATGGCCAGTTACTGGTTGATTATGTGGGACGCCTGGAAGATGTGCAGACCACTCTCGATTGGGTCAGCCAGACAGTTGGTGTAGGACCTATGACCATGCCCCACATCAACGGCACGCACAAGGGGCACTACTCGCAATACTACAACCAGGCAACAAAAGAAATGGTGGCGGAAATCTGTCGGCAGGACATTCATTATTTCGGCTACCAGTTCGAGGAATCTTCATTATCGTCAATCCGGCCATCGTCAACCTGATAATCGTGAAAGTAAATATCCCCCGGCACAGCCGGGGGCTTTAGTTTGTGAGCCGCTCAAAGCGGCGATTACCGCCCCTTACGGCGACTTGAGCCCCCTGAAGGGGGCGTTTCATTACAACCCATTGCACCTGATCTATCCTTCGATGAAGCACCATTAGAGGCTCCGTTGCGGCAAGTGGCAGTGCGCATGCCCCGCTTGCTCAAACGGCTAAGACATTCGCCGCGGAGCATGCTCACTGCCACTCGCCTTGCAGCATGCGAACA
>Ga0163144_10006356_pt1 | contig 26065 bp, 26 predicted proteins | sample OliLak19BULKMAT1_FD_123175 | JGI IMG/M metagenome (GOLD analysis project Ga0163144, IMG submission 123175) | Freshwater microbial mat bacterial communities from Lake Vanda, McMurdo Dry Valleys, Antarctica - Oligotrophic Lake LV.19.BULKMAT1 | ecosystem: Environmental > Aquatic > Freshwater >...
ACCAGGAACGCGGCGTTGGCCGGGTCTTCCGTCTCGGACCCGTTGTCCCAGATCTGGCGCCCGAACTGGGAGATGGCGCTGATGTTGAGCTGGCCCGCGCCGTTGAACAGCATGTACTGCATCGGGTTGTCGTTGCCGATGAAGTGGTCGTTGCTGGGCACCACCATCGACCCGAACGTGAAGAAGCGGTTGACCGACGGATCAACCGTGAACATGGTTGAGGCCGTTGCGCCGGGCAGAAGCGGGCCCGGGGGCATGCCGACGACCGTGCCGAGCGTGGCGTTGGGTTCGGCGGCGGCGAAGGCGGGGAACCAGTCGCTCCCGCTACCGCCCTCGGCGATCGAGATGATCGGCGCGGTCGCGGTCTGTCCGTTGTTGAAGGCATCGAAGGATCCGTTGTGGAAGCCAACGCGCAGCGGGGCAAACGAGAGGCTGTTCGCGGGAGCAAGATTCTGGACGGTGACGCGCAGTTGAACGGGCTGCGCGTGCGCAGCCGCGCCAAGCCCGGCGACGCCGAGCAGGGCCAAGGCCTTCGACCGATTCGAGATGGACATAAACTTCTCCTCTAAAGAAAGACGAGGGTGGATCGGGGCGCTGAAGACACCGTCCGCGCCAACACAGCGCGGGAACGGCCCGGGCCGTTATAACGGACGGCACGACGCCCACCCGTGAGTCGCGTTCGCGGCCCGCGCCTTGCAAGCTCACCTAGTTTTTCTTGGATGCCCGCGCCACGCGGGCGTTCAGGCGCTCGCGGACGTCCGCCGGAAGACCCGGCTCGTTCTCGGTTTGTTCGGCCAGCGTCCGGCCCAGCGTTTGCAGGTGGCTCAGATGCGCGCGGAACCGGCTGCAGCCGCCGCAGTAGACGATGTGCAGCCGCAGCCCAAAGGCCTCGCCGCGTGAGAGCGGGGCGTCGAGTTGCCGGCTGAAGAGTACCACGTGCTCGCGGCACGGCAGCGTCAGCACCCGCACCACGTCACGCACGAACCGGATCACTGGCCCTTCTCCTTGCGCAGGCCGAACTTGGTTTCCAGGCACGACCGCAGCGCCACGCGGGCTCGGTGCATCCTCGACCACAAATTAGTATCGGTCAGGCCCATGGCCTTGCACACTTCCGATGCCGGAATGCCCAGAATGTCTCGCAGCCAGACCGCCTCGCTCTGCCCGGGGGGGAGCGCATCGATGCACGCCCGCAACGCCCCGGCCTGCTCAGACTTCTCCGCCTCGCTCACGCTCACGTCGGGCCAGCGGCGCGCAACGCAGGCCCACATCCCCTTCTCGGTGAACATGCCTCGACAGGTGGCACACCCGCAGGTCGCATCGGGAGAGATTCCTGGGGAACTCGGCGACTTGGCGCGCCGCACGCGCCGGAAATGGTCAGCGATTTTGTTGGCCGCGATCCCCAGCAGCCAGGTGCGCTCGGATGATCCTCCCGCGAACGTGCCGAAGCCCTGCATCGCGGCCAGCACCGTTTCCTGAACGATCTCCTCGGCGGCCTCCTTCGACCTCGTGCGTGAAAGGGCGAACTTCCACAGAATGTCGCCGTGCTCCACCACCCACCGCCGGGCGGCGGCCTCGCGGGCATCCGCTGCGCGTGATGCCACCGGTGCCGGCTCGGCATTGGGGAGAACGCGAGTTGGGCCGTCCGCTTCGGTCATATTGGTCAGGCCCGCCAAATGCGGGGTTGCAGAGCCGCACGGCGGACCTTACGCTCGGCGCCCACCCGCGGTTCATTGCCCTCTTGAGAGGTGCCGGCGCGGCTGTTGTTATCCCGGCGGCCGATGACCGCCTTACACGGTCCGGCCCGACGTTCCATCCACGCTCCACGCCCCGCCGCCCCGCCAGAGCACGTAGAGCGAGGCGGCCAGCACCGCGATCGGCAAAACGATCGGCGGCTCATCGGGCCAGTCGGCGGTCACGTGCGCGTACAGCGCGACGGCCATCGACCCGCACCCGATCGCGGCTCCGACGCGCGCGAACGCCCCGCTCAGCAGCATCAGCCCCGCTAGCCCGCCCAGGACGGGCGCGAGGATCGCGTTGACACCCGGCATCGGGATCTTCGCCGCTTCGAGGATCGGCCTCAGCGGGGCCGCGCCGATGAGATGCATGATGTTGAGCCCCAGCAGCGGGAGGCCCGCGCTCAGGCGGGCGATCAGGACATGCTTCAATGGCCGCGTTCGGCGGATGGATTCGAGCGGGCTGGACATGCGGGGGCTCCTTGCACGCGGGAGTGCGGCGGGGCATCTTACTGAATGGGATTCGCGCGAGTTCGTTCAGGCCGCTCCTGTTGCCGCCGAATCGCCGTCCGCACCCGCCCCGTATAGCCGGTGCGTTGTCTAACCTCGCCGCTCCCGCGGCACCTGAACTTCAGAGCTGTCATTCCACGTTCTTGCTTGCTCCGAAGCCCACGATGTCCACCCAGACCTTCCGCCCCGCCGTACGCTTCTTGCTTATCCTCCACGCCGCCGCTCTGGTCGCGTGCGATGCCAAGCCCACCGACGTTTCCGGACAGAAGCCCCCGCCCGTTTTGCCCTCCGCCCCATCTTCGGCTCCGCCGTCGCCCACGGTCCGCGCCCGCAGCCGCTTCCGAACGCTATGCCACATTTCCGCCCGCGGCGGTTGTTGTTGTAACCGAGGATGCGGGCAACGATTCACCATGACCAACCCCCGCGCTCACCCCCGCCCATCGCAGACCATCGCCCTCGTCACCGGCTCGTCGCGCGGCATCGGTGCCGAGATCGCCCGGGAACTCGCCGCCGCCGGCGTTGCGGTAGCGATCAACTATGTTCAAGATGCCGACTCGGCACGCGCCGTCGCCGAGTCGATCACTTCGCGAGGGGGTAGCGCAGACACGTTCGCGGCGGACGTCGCGATCCCCGAGCAGGCGGCGGATCTTGTGGCACGCGTTGTCGGGCGCTTCGGGGCCCTCCACACCTTGGTCAACAACGCGGGGGTCTACACCGGCTCGACGCTCGAACAATCCGACCCCGCGCTCGTGGCGAGGATCTTCGGCGTCAACGTTATCGGCCTGCTCGCCGCGACTCGCGCCGCCGCGCCGCACCTCATCGCCGCCGCTGAGCACAATCCGCCCGGGACGGCGAGTATCATCAATATCACCTCCGTCGCGGCCCGGGCCCACTGGGGCGGAGCGTCGGTCTACTGCGCGAGCAAGGCCGCCGCCGAAGCCCTCACCCGCTGCCACGCGGCGGAACTGGGGCCCAAAGGCGTCCGCGTCAACGCTGTCGCCCCGGGGGTCACAGAGACCGACATCAACCGCGCTGCCATGACGCCCGAGTTCCGCAAGAAGGTGAGCGAAGGCACGAAACTCGGACGCGTGGGCGAGGTGCGCGACATCGCGCCGCTGGTCGCATTCCTCGCGGGGCCCAGCGCGGCATGGATCACCGGACAGGTCATCGACGCCGACGGCGGGTTCCGGCCGTAGCGCGGGCCGCGCCGGATCGACCGCACGGGCCTCCGATGTTCACCGTCGCGCATCCCGTGCCGCCCCCAGCGAAGCGCTGTCCGCTCGGTTCCGGGTCGCTTGCATGGCTCTCAGGTTGCGAGCGCCACCAGGCTCAGAGTCAGCGCAAAGCCGCTCACATCCGCCAGCGTGGTGCTGATCGGGCCGCTCGCCAGGGCCGGATCGATGTTGAAGCGACGGAGCAGTAGCGGGCAAACGGCCCCGAGGCCCACGGCGATCGCGGCGTTGAGGGCCATGGCGATGCCGACTGCCGCGCCGACCATCCAGCCGGCGCCCCAGAGCGTGGCGAGCAGTGCCACCGCCGCTCCCAGCGGCAGGGCCAGCAGCGCAGCGAGCAGGAGTTCGTGCACGAGGACCCGCCGCCACGCGTTCGGGTCGATCACGCCGAGCGTCAACTCGCGGATGCTCACGGCCGCGGCCTGCATCGCCGCGTTACCGCTCGTGGCGGAGATCACCGGGAGTACCGCGGCGACGACGATCGCCTTGGCGAGCGTGTCCTGAAAGAAGGCAATCACGCCCGCGCCGCCCAGACAGAGCACGAGATTGACGCCCAGCCAGGCCCCGCGGCGGCGCACGCGTGTGCCCATCGGCATCGATCGCAGTTCCTCGCCGCCCACGATGCCCTGGCTGACGCGGTAGTCGTCCTCGGCCTCTTCCTGCTCGCCCTGCGTGGCATCGGCCCGATTGATCACGCCCAGCAGCACGCCCGACACATCAACCACGGGGAGCGCAAGAAAGGGGTGCTCGTCGAAGGCGAGAGCGACATCGTGCAGGGACGCGGTGTCGAGGGCCGACGCGGGCGGACGCTTGATCAACGTGGCAAGCATCCCATCTTCGGGCGAGAGCATGAGATCGCGCACGGGTGCAACGCCCACCAGGCGTCTGGCATCATCGAGCAGATAGACGTATTGCACACCGATGGCGGCGTAGCGCTGCTGGTTGGCCCGCAGGTCGCGGATGGCGTCGCGCACGCTCGTCGCCGCGGGGTACGAAAGGAACTCGGTCTCCATGAGTCCGCCCGCGGTGTTGGGGGCATAGGAGAGCAGGCGGGCGGCGTCGCGCTGGGTCTCCGCGGGGAGCAGCGACTGGATCGTGGTGCGAGCGTCGTGCTCGACGGCCGCGAGGAGGTCCGCACGCTCGTCGCTCGGAAGCCCGGCAACCAGGCCCGCGGCACGGGCCGGATCCAAGGCCGACATGATCGGACCGGATTGCTCCGGCGGCAGCCAGAGCAGTACCTCACGGGCGCGGGCTTCATCGGTCATCGCGGCGATCACCGCGGCGGCGGAGTCGCGTGACAGCCTGCCGAAGACCTGGCGTGTCGCGTCGGGGTCAAGATCACTCGACACAATGTGCAAGCCGATCAACGCAGGCTCGGTCATCGAGAGTGCATCCGCGAGTTGGGTGGACGCTGCTTGGTCTGAAGCCTTCACGCTCATCAGACCAGCGTAGCAGGAGTTCGCCCGAGGATTACCGGGAAGATGGCGTCACGCCCTGCGACGCCGACAAGATGAACGCTGTGCCCGAAGAACCGAAGGCCGCCACGCGGCGCGGAGATATGAGCCTGCCAGAAGTCTGCAGAGCCGTGCCGAGAGTGGCGGCCGCTCGCTCCTATTTGATCGCCGCTGCGGGTGCGTCGCCGCTCCCGCGCTCGGCGATGGTGATCGCGGACTGACGGCGCTGGTCGAGCGTGAGCGAGAGCACATCCGGGCGGGCGTAGTGCCCGACGGGGTCGAAGTTATGGCGCTGCTCGCGGACTTTGGCGTGGTCGAGTTCGGCGACGATCAGCGTCTCGGACTCCGCGACCGGCGCGACAACCCATTGTCCGTCCGGCCCGGCGATGCACGACCCGCCGTCGGCCCAGGCTGAGCCGCCATCGGCGATTATCGATGCGCGATGCGGGATGTTCGCGGGGACCGCGCCCGCGTGCATGAGCGATGAGACCGACAGGACGTAGCTTCGTCCCTCGCGGGCGATGAAGCGCGTGATGTCCTGCGTGTTGCGGCGGCTGCCCGGCCAGACCGCGATGTGCAGGTCCTCACCCATTGCCGAGAGCGCGGCCCGCGCCAGGGGCATCCAGTTCTCCCAGCAGTTGAGGCCGCCGACGGTGAACGCGCCGAGCGCATGGCAGCGCAGGCCGTGCCCGTCGCCGATGCCCCAGACCAGCCGCTCCTCGTAGGTCGGCATGAGTTTGCGGTGGACCGAGCCGATCACGCCGCCCTGCCCGATGTAGACGAGCGAGCAGTAGAGCGTGTGGCCGCCACGGTCGGCGGCGCGCTCGATGCAGCCGAGGTAGACCGCGATGCCGTGATCGGCCGCGGCCTGGCACACTTCGCGCAGATGACCCGCATCAATATTCACTCCCTGGTCGAGATAGTGCGCGAAGATCTCCTTCTGCACGGCGGACTCGAACCGGGCCGCATCGGTGCGCTCCAGCCAGAAGGGGTAGCCCGGCACCAACCCCTCGCCGAAGGCCACGAGTTTGCAGCCGCGTTGCGCCGCTCCGCGGACCTGGGCGACGACCTTTTCGATTGTGCGGGCGCGATCGAGCCACACCGGCGTGATCTGCGCGAGGCCGACGGTGAGGGAATCGTGCATGGCGGTCCCTTTTTCGCCGCCCGGTGATTGCGACGCGCCGGCTCGCCTTGGGCAGAAAAGTGAGCGCGATGGGGAAACGATTTACCCCACTCGCGGCGGGCCTGGCGCGGACCGCGACAAAGGATATCGAGGAGCCCAGGTGTCGGCATCAAACCGGGCCGGGCTATAAGGACTCCGAGCAGTTGCTTACGCCGCCAACGGTGCCACCGCCGGCCCTGCCTCCGGCGGCTGCAGCCGCATCCGCGCCTCAGCGAACTTCGCGCTGCACGCGATGAACGCGTCCACCACCCATGGGTCAAACTGCGTCGCACGTTCCTTGACGATGATCGCCATCGCATCCTGGTGGCTCATCGCGGCTTTGTAGATGCGCCTGCTGGTCAGGGCGTCATACACGTCGGCAAGCGCGACGATGCGGGCGGGGAGTTGAATCTGATCGCCCCCGAGGCCGAGCGGATACCCCTTGCCGTCCCAGCGTTCATGGTGCTCCAGCGTCACCACGATCGCCATCTCCACCAGCTCGTCGTGGCCCATCTTCTCGCGGATCGCCAACAGCGTGTCCGCGCCCATGATCGGGTGCCGCTGCATCCGGGCGCGCTCTGCCTCGGTCAGTGTGCCGGGCTTGAGGAGCACCGCATCCTCGACGCCCACCTTGCCGATGTCGTGCATCGACGAGGCCACCCGCAGGCGGCGGATGTACGCCTCGTCAATCTCGGGGTTGGTCGTCGCCAGTTGCCGCGCAAGCAGCTCCGCGTAGTCAGCGATCCGCTCCAGGTGCGTGCCGGTGTCGGTGTCGCGGTAGTCGGCGAGTTTCGCCAGCCCGAAGATGAGCGAGTCGCGGAACGTCATCGCCTGATCCACACGCCGAGACACCTCACCTTCAAGCCCGGTGTTGATCGCTTCCAACTCGCGGTCGTGCCGGCCGATCAGCCGGGCGGTGCTCAGCCCGGTCGAGAGCAGCACGATGCTCCCAATGCCCACGGCGGTCCATAGCAGCCCGCTGGTGGACGCCTCGCCCGCGCTGAGCAGCCCATCCTCGGGCTGATGGACCAGGAGGCGGGCCCCCATGCCCGGCATATACGTCGAGGCGAGGTAGTGCGTCATCACGCCGCTAAAGACGACCCTGCCAGTCGAGACGCCCGTGCGAGGCAGGTCCGTCAGCGTCGTCGCCGTCGCGTTCCCGTCGGCGCGGAGGCGTTCGGCGCCCAGTCGCACATCGCGCAGGCCCGGATCGTGGCGCATGTCGGGGTGGCACAGCAGCATTCCCTCGTCATCGATCATGCACGCGAAACCACCCGCGGGCAGCTTGAGGCTCTCGATGACGGACTGGGCCGTCTCCCAATGGCCGCTCCTGTACTCCAGTCGGTCGGGGACCATGTCGCCGAGCTTGCGGCTCACCGCCTCGGCGGTGGCGATGTTGCTCGCCACAATCTCGTCTTTGAACTTCTCGCCCACGCGCGACCGCACCTCGCGGAACGTGAACGTCCAGCCCGCGGCCAGCAGCAGCGCCTGCACGCACAGAGTCGCCAACAGGATTCGCCGGCGCGACTTCAAGGTGCGCTGCGAGCCGAGGCCGACGACAGCCGTCGCTTCGCCGAGAGTCGTCTCGCTTGTAGTCGCGATGCTGCTGCTCAGGGGCCAACTCCTTGATCTGATCCTTCTCCATCGTCTGTTTGAGCCGTCCGCTTTACATCGCGGCACCACCGAGCGCCCGCGGACAGGCCACGCCGACACGGTCGCACTACAAGTCTCCGGCCACGGCCCTTTCTCGCCGCCCGTGGTGAACCAGCGCGGCGTGGAGACCGCCGTTTCTCCGCCCTGGGTGAGGATCGCAAGCGATCCGTGCTGTTCATCAATGCATCACATCCGCCCCGTCTCGCCTGACGACATGCCCGCGCTCAAGGCGGTGATTGATGCGACCGGGCTTTTTCCTTCAGAGATGCTCGATGCGATGACAGGGGCGTACTTTGCCGGCGGGGCCGAGTGCGATGATCACTGGTTCACGATCGATGCGGGCTCACCGATCGCCGTGGCCTATTGCGCCCCCGAGCGCATGACGAGTGGCACATGGAATCTGTACCTGATCGCCGTTCATCCAGACTTCCAGAGCATGGGCCATGGTGCATCGCTCATGCTGCACATCGAGCGCCTGCTCGCCGCTCGCGGCGAGCGCGTGCTGCTGGTCGAGACGTCCGGCCTGCCGGACTTTGAACGCACCCGCTCGTTCTATCTCGATAACGGCTACACCCGCGAGGCCGTCATCCGCGACTTCTACAAGGCGGGCGAGGACAAGGTCATCTTCCACAAAGCCTTGCACCCCGCGCTTAATCAACTCTGATACCCGCGAACACGGGTCCGTGAGCATCCATGAGGCCGCCCCGCGTCAAAGGCTCCTCCGGTCGCCGCCTTGGTCCTCCGCCTCGCCACAGTCGGCCCTTACGCAGCCACTGTCGCGGTAGTAATCTCCGATCGCCGACCTGTTTCGTCGCGGTTGTGCATCTAGCCGGCCACGTAGACGGCGGTTTTTCCACGCACGCCCGGCTTGAAGCAGGCGCAGGCGAGGGCGTGCGGCATCCCCCGGCGTCCGCCCTTTGGCAGACTCTTCATCCCGCCTTGACCGCCGTGATATTCGCGCTGGTCACGAAGTTGCCGATCCGCTCATTGGGTCCGAGCGCTGCAATGATCTTCTGGTACAGGGGGTCCTGCCAATCGACCATCGCGTCCACGTAGCCGGGCTTGCGTTCGATCCGGAGATCTGTCAGTCCGGCGTTGCGAGCCATGGTCTCAATGATCGAAACCAGCGACGCACCCGCGACGCAGCCGACCAACGCCTCCACATCCGCCCGGACGGACGGGGGCAGCGGCCCGAGCAGTACAAGGTCCGACACCGCGACGCGCCCGCCGGGTCGGAGTACGCGGGCGATTTCCTTCCAAACTCTCGGCTGGTCGGGCGAGAGGTTGAGGACGCAGTTGGAGATGACGACATCCACGCTCGCGTCGGCGACCGGGAGGTTCTCGATCTCGCCCAGCCTGAACTCCACGTTCTGCAACCCTGTCTGGGCCGTGTACCCCGCGATGTTCGCCCGAGCCTTGTCGATCATGGCCGCTGTCATGTCGATGCCGATTACGCGGCCCGCCGCTCCGACCTTCGGCCCCGCGATGAAGGCGTCAAAGCCACCGCCGCTGCCCAAGTCCAGCAGGATTTCCCCCAATCGCAGGGAGGCGAGCGCGGTGGGATTGCCGCAGGAAAGGCCCATGTTGGTGCTCTCCGGCGCAGCGGCCAGTTCCGCTTGCGAATACCCGATGGCCCGCGCAAGGTCAGCGGGGGAAAAGGTCGAAGGACCGCAACAGCCACCTCCGGCTCCCTTCGCGCTCGCGGACTCCGTTGCCGCGACGCAGCATCCCGCGGCGGCCTTGGGCAAGTTCTGCGCCGCCGACCACGATCCGGCTTCGGCAATCTTGGCATACCCCTCGCGCACCATCTCGCGGATGTCGCCGCGCGTGGTGGCTGGAGCGGCGGGAGACGCGTCGGGCGGGCAGCAGTCGTCGCGGCAACCGGCGCGGGATGGAGAGGTGGGTCTAGTTTGGTCCATCTCGAATTCCTTTCAGTGGTGGGATGGGCTTGGCCCGGCGATCAGGACGCCCGGCGGATAGGACACGGAGATCGGCAATGAATTCAGCAGCACCCTGGGCCACAGGCTCCCCCTTCCGGATCCGGGTGGCCGCGTTGCTCGGGGCAACACTCGTCAAACGCATCGGCCAGCGAGCGGAACGTCGCGGCCATCTCAACAAACCGAACGCGATAGGAGACCGCGCGTCCCTGCTTGGAAGATTCGAGAATCCCCGCGGCAGCAAGGGCGGACAAATGCCGGGAGACGACCGAAAGGTCCACCGAGCAGCACTCGGCTACTTCGCCCACGCCGCAGGCCCGCCCACACTTTGCCAGACACGCGAGCAATCGAAGCCGTGTGGGGTCAGAGAGTGCCTTGAACGTGTCGGCGTCGAGCAACCCGTCGATGGGCCGCGTGACCTTGGCGGCCTGCACGGGCGTGCTCGGTCGTCTCTTGCGTAGTTGCACCATTGTGCAAGTATAGAGTCCCGATCGATCGGGTCAAGCCCAGCCGAACGGCTTCCACCGCCACCGTCGCCCCGTCCGCCGCGGCTGTTGCGGTAGTGATCTCCGACCACCGGACTTGCCCCAAGGAAGTTGAGGCTGTTCGAGCCTCGGATCGCCTACGTGCGAGGTCTCGCAGCCCGTTCGCACCCGCTCCGCGCCGGCTCGCGGAAGCCATGTGGAACAACCGCAGTCTGAATCACACCATCGCGCCAACAGTCGGGGGTTGAAGCGGTTTGAGTTGCTGATCCCCGGTTCCCGGGGCCGAGGAATCGGCCTCCAGCGCTACGCGGTGTTTCAGGGATCGTCCGTTGGTGGCGATGATGTCGCGATACCAACGGGACGAAAGTTTAGGCGTGCGGGCGAGGGTTTCAAAGTCGACATGGATGAGCCCGAAGCGTTCCTTGAAGCCCTCGGCCCACTCGAAGTTATCGAGGATCGACCAGTGGAAGTAGCCGCGGATATCGGCTCCATCGGCGACCGCCTGGCGGAGCGCGAGCAGGTAGCGACGGGTGTAATCGATCCGTGCGGTGTCGAGAACCCGCCCATCCACGTCCACCCAGTCGTGGCTCGACATTCCGTTCTCGGTGATGTACACGGGCAGGTTGTAGCGTTCGGCCAGGAACCGCGGCCCCCAACGCAACGCCGCGGGCTCGATCGTCCAACCGAACGCCGTTCGGGCTGCTCCCGGCAGCGGAGGGACCGGCGTGGGGACGCCGCCCGATTGCTGCACCGGCTCTCCCGTGTAGATGTTCACCCCGTAGAAATCGATTGGCTGGTGAATCTCGGCCATGTCGGATGACGGGAAGACCGGGAAGTCTGAGCCGTAGAGCCGTTGACCGTCGTCGGGATAACGCCCGAGGCAGACGGGGTCGCCGAACCAGGTGTTGTTCCAGAGGTCGCGTTTACTGATGGAGAAGGTTCCCGATCGAGCTGCGGAAACCGCGGCGTCGTCCTCGCTCACGGGGAATTCGATGTGCCCCACCGGTGCCCAGCCAATAACCGACGGAGCCCGCGCTTCGGCCCGTATCGCCCGCACCGCCAGTCCGTGCGCCCGCATGACGTGGTGAGCGGCCACCAACTGTTCCCGCAACGGGAGCCGAATGCCGGGCGCGTGCGTCCCCTCGCCGTGCCCCAATTGCAGGAAGACCTGTGGCTCGTTGATGGTCATCCAGTGGGTGACACGGTCGGAGAGCCGTCGCACAACGACCGAGGTGTAGTCGGCGAACCACTGCGCGCTATCGCGGTTCAGCCAGCCGCCTTTGCGAAAAAGGTCGAGCGGATAATCCCAGTGAAATAGCGTTACCCAAGGTTGGATCCCGTTTGCCATCAGCGTGTCGACAAGACGGTCATAGAACCCAAGCCCGGCTTCGCTCACCGGCCCGGCGCCCGCGTGCATGACCCGCGGCCACGAGACCGAGAACCGGTACGCCCGCAGGCCCATGCCCGCCATGAGCGCCACATCGCCTTCGACCCGGTTGAAGTGGTCGCACGCGCGCTCGCCCGTGTGCGACCCGTAGATCGCCGACGGCTTTCGGCAAAACGCGTCCCACACCGACTCGCCCCGCAAGTCGGGGCTCGATCCACCTTCGACCTGGTACGACGATGACGCCGCTCCCCACACAAAGCCGGCCGGAAAATCTGAGGTCTTGACTGTGGTCCGCATGTCTTAGCCCTTGATCGCGCCGGACGTGAGCCCGGCGACGAAGTCGCGCTGGAGAAAAAGGAAGAGCCCCGCCAGCGGGACGATGGAGACGAGTGTCCCCGCCATCAGCAGCCCGTAATCCTGGTAGTACACGTTTTTCATCTGGGCGATCTTTACCGCGAGGGGAAACTTGCCCTCCGATTGAAGGACGATCTGCGGCGTGAGGTAGTTGTTCCAGACCCCCAGGAACGTGATCAGAAGGAACGCCGCCGTCATCGGCCTCACGAGGGGAAGCACAAGCCCGAAAAACGCTCTGATCTCGCCGCAGCCGTCGCTTCTCGCCGCCTCCAGGAGTTCCCGCGGCACACTCGAGATCACCGCCTGCCGGAACAGGTAGACGCCAAACGCCGGGGCCATTGCAGGAATAATGAGCCCCGCAAACGAGTCCAGGAGATGCAGATTGAAAAGCACCCTGAAGCCCGAAGCAACGAGCAGCGACGGTGGGATGACGAGACCCCCGATCACGATCGCCGAGATGAAGCCGCGACCTCTAAAGTCCAGGCGCGCCAGCGCGTACCCGGCCATCGCGCACACCAGCGTCGCGAGGACCGCCGTGACCGAAGCGAGGAAGAGCGAGTTCAAGAGCGACCCGCCGAACCCCGCCGTGGTGAAGAGTGCGCGGAAGTTGTCCAAGGTCAGTCGATCCCACGCCACTCCGAAAAGCCCCGTGCCGCGCGGCAGGAACATGGACGAGAAAAAGTCGGGACCGGAACGCAGCGTTGAGCATACCAGCCATACGAAGGGCAAGAGAACGACGAAGGCCGCCGCGCACAGCGCTGCATGGCTCACGAAAAGAGCGGTGCGAGAGCCCCCCGGGCCAGATGCCGACGAACGGTCGGGTTGGGCGTGCGGTGGCCGGTTCATGCTCGCTCCGCCCTTCGACTCAGGACCCGTTGCCCCACCGCGCAGCCGATGAGCACCAAGGCCATGATCCAGCCGATCGCCGACGCGAAGCCCAGGTCGCCTGTCTGAAAGCCGGTTTGATAAAGGTACATGACCAACGTCAGGCCCCGATCCTCAGGCCCGCCGGTCCCGTTCATCAGGATGTACGGGAGTTCGAACAACTGGAAACTGCCGATGATCGAGAGCAGCACCACGAACGTTCCCACCGGGATGATGGCGGGGAGGGTGACGTGGCGGAACCGCTTCCACGCCGCGTTGGTGTCCATCATCGATGCCTCTTCCAGTTCCTTGGGAACGTTCTGAAGGGCGGCGAGAAAATAAATCATATTGAACCCGACGTATTGCCATAGCGACGCCACAATCAACGCCGGCATCACATAGGTGTCCAGCCACGGAAAATCGAGATCCCACCCCACCGAGCCGTTCAGCACGCGGTTGACCAACCCAGTGCGCTTCTCGAAAAGGACGGAGAACAGCATGGCAACGAAAACGACACCCACCAGCACCGGCGAGAACAACACCACCCGAAAAAATGCACGGCCCCGGATATCGGGGCGGTTCAGCAGCATCGCCAGCAGCAACGAGAGCGGCAACTGAATGAAAACGCTCCCCAAGGCGAAGACCGTGGTGTTGCGCAGAGCCGTCCAAAAGGAGGGGTCGTGCGCCAAGGAAGTGAAATTCGAGAGCCCCACCGGGACGGAGACGCCCGGGCCGAACGTCTGGCGGGTGGAGAGCCACACGGACGACAACGCCGGATAGATGGTGAACAGCAGGAAGACCGCCAGGAAGGGCGCGAGCAGGAGCCACGGCGCAAACCGCCCGGTGCCCGGATCGCGTCTCATTCCGCACCATCCCGCGGCAACTCCGCGTTGAAAAAGCGGTTCCGCCGTACGTGCCGCATCACGTCCGCCTGGGCCTCGGCCAAAAGACGTGACGCGTGCGGAAGAAGGTCCGGAGCGAGCGCCTCAGGCGTCGCGTCCGCGACCCGGGCCAGTTCGCTCGCCGCGGCCCGCAAGCGTTCGACGGCCATCGCTCCGAACGGCGAGTTGTGGCGGGGCGGAAGATCATCCGCCAACCCCACAAAGAGCCTGCCGCGGGCCTGCCCCATGAAGAACGGATCGGGCTGGTCGTAGACCGGGTCGTTCCAGAACTCCCGCACGGGGCTGATGATGTCGCCTTCAAGAAACAACCGGCGGGACAGTTCTGGCGAGAGGTACAGGTGTTTGGCGAACTCCCACAGTTCATCCGGGTTCGCGGCTTCCCGCGAGATGCCCAGCATCGTGCCGCCCCAGACACTGGTCCTTCGGCCGCCCGGCTCCCACGCGGGAAGCGGCATGAGTTTCACCTTGCCGGAAAGTTGCGGGATCTCGTTCCGCCAGAGATTGCACATCCAATCCGGCACGAACGAAGCAAGGACAAACCCGTCGAGCAGCAACTGATTGCCCGACGCGTTGAAGTAGGGGGCGTCGGCCGCGATCGGGTCTTTGCCGTGGCCCCACGCGGCAACCTGGGCGAGCACCCGGGCGTTGATCGGATCATCGAGCATCGGCAACCCCGACTCGGCGATGACGCCGCCGCCGGCCTGCAGCACCAGCGCCTCCAGCGCGTCCATGTGCGTTTCCCACAGGTTGAGCAGATACCGGTCCGACCGCCGGCTCCCGTCTGCATTCATTAGTAGTGGTTCAAGAACTCGTACAAAGTCGTCCCACGTTTCGATCGTTGAGACGTCGATCCCCGCAGCCTCGATGATGTCCGCACGGTATCCGAGCATCACCGGGTGGACATCGTGCGGGAGGCCATAGATTCGGCCGCGGCTGGTCCAAGGCGTGAATGAAGGCCCGTTGATGCGGTCGAGCAGCCCCTCGGACTTCAACCGGTCCGTGAGATCGAGGAAGCCGATCGCCTCGGGCGGGCCGGCAAAGGCCCGGGCCGCGATCCGACGTTCCACTTCCAGCAACTCCGCACTCGTCGTACGGGAGAGAAACGAGGAGAGCATCCGCTGTTCGATCGCCTGGATGCCCAGCACCGAGCAAGAAACAGGCGGCTTGCCCGAGGCGTTCCACTGCTTGATCGCCGGCGCGTAGATCTCGTGATGAAGCCGCGCGAACGTCCACATCTTGGCGCCCGCCTGATCGGGAGTTTCCAGCGTGAGCGTGAGAGCACTCGAGATCAGCGCGATCGCGCCGATCAACGCCGCCGCGACGGGGCGGCTCGAAGCAGTGGACGGGGTAGGTTTCACGAGGGGGGAATACCTACATCAATTGGCGAGTTCGAAGTCCTTCACCGACCAGATGACCTTCCGCGTGCTCTGGTTCGCACTCGTGACCAGGTCGTTGAATTTGTGGGGGGATACGTGGCCGTCCGCGAGCGCGAAATTGGCGCTCCCCTTGCGCTCGGTGGGCTTGCCCTTCTGTTTGGGATGACGGTAAAACGGGACGAAACTCCGCAGTTCCAAGGGTGCCGCCAGACCGGCGAGTTCCGGTGCGGCGTTGAACCAGGGCCCGGAGAAGGCCCCCGGTGACGTGACGCCGAAGCCCGCGCCGAAGCGCTGGGCCGGGGCCGCCGAGAAGCCGGCCGAGCCGATGCTGAACCAGGTGATCCCGTTGCCGAAATTGGCTTCCGACGGCCACAGGCCCCACGATTCCGTAAGGAGCAGGGTCAGCGAAGAGTTTTCCACCGCCGTGTCGAACGCCCGCCCTCGGTTCGCTTCGCTCGCGTCAAACGGATTGGCGCCCGGCCTGAACGTGCGTGTTCTTCCGCCGCTGTCGGTCTGCCAGCTTCCCGCCGACGAGGCCCAGAAGTTAAGCGTGTACGACCGCCCCCCCGACGGGTGATTCGGGCACGCCATCACGCCGCCGCCCACGGTGTTGCTCCGCGTATTGCCCTCGGAAATATTCGTGTAATCCGTCTGCGGCAGATAGCGGCCGATCCGGTTTTCGTCATACCACTGCATGCTGAGACGCCCGGTTTCGGGATCGGGGATGTCGTGCAGGACCGGCGGAAAAAGCCCCTTGAAGTCGTTCGCATAGGCGAGCAGCGACTGCGTGATCCCCCGCATGTTCGACAGGCACTTGACGTTGCGTCCGCTCTCCCGGGCCGCCCCCAGGGCCGGCAGAAGGATGCCGATCAGGAGGGCGATGATCGCGATCACCACCAGCAATTCAATCAGCGTGAACCCGCGGTAACGACGAGGGCGACGAAGGCCCCGCCCCCACCCCGAACCCGACCCGGACACGGATGGCGTATTCATGCGATGCACTCCTGTGTTGTTGCACAATCCGGACTCAGACCGCAGGCGATACGTTCGCCATCATCCACTGCTTCAAATAGGTGCGTCCGCGCCACGTCGATGGAGACGTAGAGCACATCACCCGCCCGGAGGTCGCGCTGGGCCGCAACACGCGCTACGACCCGCTCATCGCGGATACGGAGCACCAGGTCCATCGTCTCACCGAGGGGTTCAACCGATTCAATGGTCGCGGCGACCGCGCCGGCCGAGTCGGCCGAAACGGTGCGGAAGGATGTCGGCCGAATCCCCCACACGACGTTCGCAGCGTTTCCGGGCATTCGTCGAGAGTCGTCGAGCGCCAGCGCGACCCGAACGGCCGATCCCCACGGCGTCCGGAGTTTCGCCGCGCCGCCTCCGATGCTGCCCGACGCCGTGCCCCCCGCCGTGTCCCGCACACCGTGCAGCGACGCCTTTATAAAATTCATCGGGGGCGAGCCGATGAACCCCGCCACGAAGCGGTTCGCGGGTGAATCGTAAACGTCCAAGGGCAGCGCAACCTGCTGAACGCGTCCCCCCGACATCACCACGACCAAGTCGCCGAGGGCCATCGCCTCTTCCTGATCGTGCGTCACATAGATGGTCGTCACCCGCAGCCGCTGGTGCAGCCGCTTGAGCTCAGCCCGGGTGCTGAGCCGCAGTTTCGCGTCGAGATTGGAGAGGGGTTCGTCAAACAGAAACACTTTCGGCTCGCGAACGATGGCCCGGGCCACGGCGACCCGCTGTCGCTGCCCACCCGAGAGGTGGGCCGGTCGCCGTTTCAATACCTCGCCCAACTGCAATTGCGACGCGACCGCGGCCACCTTCCGCGCGCGTTCGGCTTTCGGGACGTTCCTCATGGTCAAGGGGAAGGCGATGTTCTCCTCGACCGTCAGATGCGGATAGAGCGCGTAGTTCTGAAACACCATCGCCATGTCCCGGTCCTTGGGGTGCCAGTCGGTTACCGCGCTACCGTCCAGCAACACGTCGCCACCCGAGACCGATTCAATCCCCGCGATCATCCTCAGCAGAGTCGACTTTCCGCACCCCGACGGGCCGAGAAGGGCGCAGAAGCACCCCCCCGGCACGTTCAAGGTGATGGAATCCACGGCCTTCACGCCGCCGGCGTAGGTCTTGGAAAGGTTCTGGAGTGTGAGGGTTGCCATCCTGTTTCGGGCCGCCCTGATGGCGATCGCCGCTTGTTCAGCAGCCCCCCGCTTCGAAGAGGCCGAAGAAGATGTTGATGTCGTCGGAGTCAACATCCTCGTCCGCGTCCTGATCACCGCAGTTATCCCCACCCTCGAACGCCGCGAAGAAGAGGGCGATATCGTCGGAATCGACGTCCTCGTCACCGTCCTGGTCGGCGGTGCATCCCGAAAGTTCCCACGGACAGCCGGTGCCGCCCCCCGCCAGCCCGAACTCGATGTCGTCCCACCACACCGCCCCGCCCGCGAATTCCGGCTGGATGTGAAGCGGAACAATCCGGGCCGAGGTCGTGCCCGGGGGCGCGATCCCCGTCACCGTCACCTGATGGAACTCATCGGGCGGCGTGGTCGCATCGGCACCCGGAGCCGAAACAAACTCGATCAGGTTTCCAAGCGCATCCCGGAACTCGATGTTCAGCACCGAGAAGTTGGCACCGCCGATACGGTCGCCGGAAGTTGTCCCCACCCAGCCCTTGCCTTCCCATTCCTCTCCTGGCGCAGCCGGCAGTTCTTGAAACGCGCCCGTCGCGTTGAAAGGCTGGCAGAAGCAACCGAAGAACTTCGCGGCCTTGGAGCCCGAGCGGACGAACCCCGGTTCAATGAACGCATTGTTGAAGGACGTCCAGCCCTGAAAATCGCTCTCGAATCCGGGGTTGACAAGGCCCGAGGGGACCGTCTCGACCAGCGTCGCGTCGTCAAAGTACACCGAACCGCCCAAGAGTTCGGGGCCTTGGATATGCAGCATCACCACCCGCGCGCTGACCGCCGCGGCCGGGGCGTTCCCCGTCACCGTGGTCTGCGTCCATGTGTCCAGCGGGCTCGCGGCGTCCGTCGCGCGTGAACTGACGAAGGAAATCGACGCGCCGCCGGAATCGATCCATTCGATGTTGACCGCCCCGAAACTGGAGCCCTGCACCGGGTCCGCCGCGGTGTGCAACGTCCACGCCCCCGCCGCGTAGGAGCGACCCGAGATGACGGGAACATCTTGGAAAGCGCCCGCCGCGTTGAACGCACCGCCGAAGTTGCCGAACGCCTTCAGGCTCACCACGCCCGTTCGGACTGTGCTGAAGTCGGGGACCGCGTTCTCGAAGGTCGTCCAGCCGTCGAACACGCTGGTGGTTCCCGGAACCTCAAAACTCGGGTTCATGAGCTGCCCGCTCGCGACTCCGCAGGAACACGCCATCCCGCACGCCGCCGCAAGCATCAAAGTCCTACGCATCGTCATTCTCCAGTGTTGGTCCGCTCTTGAAACAGACAGGTCCAAAATCGATCCGGTGCCCCACCCGGGGGGAACGCGGCGTGAAAAAAACTCATTCCTTCGGCTTCGAACTCCCGCGTGCGGCCCGCCGCGGCCTCCGTGCACCCGCGGCCGATCCGATGTCGCTTCCGGCAGCCTCCCCGGCCACACCGCCGACTTCCACCGAACCTGCCACGGGCGACGGTGCTACCGGCGAGTGTGAAGGCGAGCGCGGGATGGAGAGGGGTGGCGCGAACGGTGGGGCCGTCGTCCCGTTGATCTCGAACACGGTCGTGATCGTCCGCTTGAACGGCTGATCGCGACCGCCGTTTCGCGCGATCGCATGACACAGCCACGCCGCCGCTTCCTGCCCCAGCATGGTCGCGTCCTGACACACCGCCGTCAGCCGGGGCCACACGTGCATGCGTATATCGCTGTCGTCCATCCCCACGACGGAGAGGTCACGCGGGATCGCGATCTCCCGCTCCTGGGCTCGCCGCATGATGCCCAACGCCGTCATCGGATTAGTCGCGAACACCGCCGTCACCTTCGGGCTGGCCGCCAAGATCAGGTCCAGCGCCCGTTCTCCGCTCGAAAGGGAGGCCGGAAACTCGAAGATCAAACCCGCGTCGACGGGAATCCTCGCGCAGTGCAGGGCGTCGTCATATGCCCGCCGCCGGTCCAGGTGATCGCTGTCCGAGATGTTGTGGATCGCCAAAGCGATGCGCCGGTGGCCGATCGAGATCAGGTGTTCCACCGCCCGGCGGCTGCTTGAATACGACTCCGCCCGGATTGATCTGACCAGCGGATCATCAAAGTGTTCGGCCACCACGATCGAGGGGAACCGTTCGGCCGCGATCTCGGTGATAATCTGGCGCGTGTGACGGAAGCACCGCAGGATCACCCCTCGCACGCCCTTCCGCAGGAAAAACTGCGAATAGGTTTCGCCTGGGTTCTTGTCCCGCCGGATCCCGATCAACTTGAGGTCAAACTGCTGCTCTCCCAAACCCCGCATGATCCCGGTTCGAAGCGACGACTCGAACGACCCGTACTCCGTCCCCACCGAATCTTCCGGATAGGCCAACGCGACCACGTTCGACACCCGAAGCCCCACCTTGGGAAAATACCCGACCGCGTGGATCCGCTCCATCACGCGGGCCCGTGTGTCTTCATCGACGTCGGGGTGATGGTTCAAAACCCGTGACACGGTCGCGGGAGAGACAGCAAGTTGGCGGGCGATGGCGCGTACAGATGACACGGAGCGAATCCCTTTGATCGGGGACTGAAACAGATTCAGTCCCGTTGCGCCACCAGATTACCGAAACCGGTTTCTGGTTGCAAGCCCATTTGACTCGAATTCCTAAGAAAATGTTAATCAGGCAGCAAATTCTGTTAAAATCGGCTATGACGCCACCCGGGTCAACCGTCTTTTCGAACCGAAATCATGAAAATGGCAATGAAACAGTTGCAGAAAACTTGGAAAGTGGTACCCTCTGCTCTGCGGAGCGGCTCCGGTCAGGCCTGATTCAAAAATCCACACACGCGCACCGCCGGAACCGTCTCGACCCGCTCCCGGCGCAGGCGGCATTGTGCCGGGTCGGCTCCTGCTCGTCGGCCGCCGACGCCGTGAGAGCGCGGGTTTCGCTCCGTAGCGCTGAATTGGCAACCCCGTCCGGTCGTTGCAGCCGGGTGGATTTAAAGGGAGTTTCATGCGAAACGTCACGGGAGTCCTCTTCGCCGCAGTTGCCATGCTCAGTGTTTTATTATTCGCAGGGGGGCGTCAAAGCGCCCCAGCCGGTGTCCACTCGTCCGCACGGCCCGACGCCCGCCGACCGTTTGATGCCACCCGAGGCGGCGCATGGATCGGATCGGGAATCGCCTACGGACCCCACCGTGACGACCAATCCCCGGGGATCAGCGAGCCCACCGAATCGCAGATTCTGGAAGACCTGCAGATCATCAGCCGGCACTGGGGAATGGTGCGGGTCTACGCCTCCCGCGGGGCCGCCGGAACCATGTGCAAACTGATCCGCGAGCGGGGCATCCCACTCAAACTGATGGTGGGCGCGTGGATCGCCCCGGAATGGAAGGAAACGGACAGCGTCCGCCAAGATCTTCCTGATCTGGTCGCGGCCAACAACACCGAGATCACCGAGGCCATCCGTCTCGCCAACGAATATCCCGAGGTGGTCATGGCCATCGGAGTTGGCAACGAAACCCAGGTCTCGTGGTCGGTTCATCGCTCGTCCCAGGAGCGATTGATCGCCGCCCTCCGCCAGGTTCGCTCGGCGACCACGTGCCCGGTCACGACCTGCGATGACTTCGCGTACTGGACCAGTCCGGAGAGCCGGCCCGTCGCCAACGAATGTGATTTTGTAGCGCTCCACCTCTACGCGATGTGGAATAAGCAGGCACTGCCCGATGCCCTCGACTGGACCCGTGAAAAACTCGCGGATGTCGAGCGCACACACCCGGGCGTCCCCATCGTCGTCACCGAAATCGGTTGGGCGACCGCGAAAGGAACCGAGGGCTACCAAGCGATCGGCGTCGTCGGCGTACCCGGTGAGGGCGAGCAGGAACTATTCTTCCGAGCCCTCCGCGACTGGGCCGGCCATCGCAAACTCGCCTACTTCTTCTTTGAAGCCTTCGACGAGAAATGGAAGGGCGGATCGTCACCCGACGAGGTCGAGAAACACTGGGGCGTCTTCAATTCCGACCGGACCCCCAAACGCACCATGTCCTCCGCCCCCGACGCCCAGGCAAAGTAACATTTTACCGCCCGACTATCTGTTTCCGGAGATCGCATGTCCTCATACCACCGCACACGCTACTTCCGAATCCTCGCCGCGGCCACCCTGGCAGGCTCCGTGGTCCCCGCCTCGGCCCAGCAGGCTTGGGTGCCTACGTGGGCCGACGAGTTTGATGGCACCAGCCTCAATGCCGCCAATTGGGAAGTCATGACCGGCAACGGTCAGGCGTACGGCAATCCCGGCTGGGGCAACAACGAACTCCAGTACTACACCGGCCGCCCACAGAACGTCTCCCTTTCCGGCGGGATCCTCAGTATCATCGCCCGGGCGGAGAGTTTCGGCGGGTTTAATTACACCTCCGCCCGCATCCGCTCTCTCAACCGCCGCGACTACACCTACGGGCGTGTCGAAGCCCGGATGAAAGTCCCCGCGGGTCAAGGTATCTGGCCAGCGCTATGGATGCTTGCTAGCACGTCGACCTACGGTGGCTGGGCCTCCAGCGGCGAGATCGACATCTTGGAAACCATCAACGCGGCCGACGCCGCCCACGGCACCATACACCACGGCGGTCAGTGGCCCAACAACGTCTCGACCGGCGGTTCCCGCAACGGCGATTGGGACGCCGCCTTCCACACCTACGCCATGGAGTGGGAGCCCGACGAAATTCGCTGGTACGTGGATGGCGAGCAATTCTTCCAGACGACCAGCGCCGTTTGGTTCAGCACCGCCGCGCCGGGCAACCCCCGGGCTCCGTTCGACCGGCCCTTCCATTTTCTCTTGAACCTCGCGGTCGGCGGCAATTGGCCTGGCAATCCCAACGGCACAACCGTTTTCCCCGCCACCTTTCAGATTGATTACCTGCGCGTCGAGCAGCGCCCGCCCCAAGCGCCATCGGCGGGCACGCCCGTGCCCATTCCGGGCCGCATCCAAGCCGAAGCCTTTGACGTCGGCGGAGCAACCTTCGCCTACTTCGATACCGACGCGGCCAACGTCGGCGCGTCAATCCGAACGCGGGAAGCCGTCGATATCGAGGTCTGCTCCGAGGGTGGCCACAACGTGGGATGGTTCCGCCCAACCGAGTGGATGGAGTTTACCGTCGGTGTGCCCCACACCGGTCGCTACGAACTCCGCCTCCGGCTCGCCACGCCCACGACGGGCGGGTCCTTCCGCGTTTCGTCCAACGGCTCTGACATCACACCGCAAACCGGCGTCACCGCAACACAGGGCTGGCAGACGTATCGAACGCAGCGCGTCCTGGTCGACTTGGTCGCGGGCGTCCAGGTTCTCCGACTCACCAATACGGGCCCGACCGGCCGCGACATCAATATCAATTGGCTGGATCTGCTCATTCCGGGCGACGTCGATGCCGACGGCCGCGCCACCATCGACGACCTGTACTCCTTCGAAGGCGGCTCCGGCACCCACACCGATATCGATGCGGACGGGACGCCCGCCACCGCGCTGGACCGCGCCGCCCTCATCGGCACTCTGCGGGGCCTGGATCGCACGCCGTAATCGCGCCTCGATCAGATCGCCCCGATCGCTTGGTGCAAACCAACGCGAAGTTCGCAATGTACCCGTTGCAAGTGACATAGGCACCCCGGGCGCCGTCCGGCTCGTGCCCCCGTTTCGCCTCCACTTCGGCCACGCGACGGGATCCACTCCCGAGATCGAAAAAGCCAAAGAACGGGGCGCAAGAGGGTCCGAACGATCTTCAATGCGCTGGGCGGCCGGTCGAACTCATCTCGCGCACTCGATCTCAGGAGTGGGTCGCCGTCACGCAGAGCATGCGGTGTTGCTTATGGCCCCGGTAGCGAAGTCGACAATGTGGCGCGAGACCTCGCGAAGCGGCGAAACGACCATCGCAGCGCCACGCTCGATGGCCTCTCGGGGCATTCCGAAGACCACGCAACTGGCCTCGTCCTGAGCCACGGTCACGGCCCCGGCCCGGCGCATTGAAAGCAGGCCGCTGGCACCATCATCGCCCATCCCGGTCAGGATGATCCCCATGGCATTGGAACCCGCGTACTGGGCGGTGGATTCAAACAGGACCTCGACAGATGGGCGATGGCGGCAGACCCGAGGGCCTTCGCAGACGCGGACCACGTAACGGGCACCGTCACGCGAGAGCCGCATGTGCTTGTTTCCGGGGGCCAAGAGGGCCAACCCGGGCGAGACCCAGTCACCATCTCGAGCTTCCCGCACTTCGATCTCGCAAAGGGAATCAAGCCGCTGAGCGAACGATGCGGTGAAGCCCTCTGGCATGTGTTGGGTCATGACGATTCCCGGAGTCTGCTTCGGCAGGCTGGTGAGGATTTCTCGCAGCGCTTCGGTGCCTCCGGTGGACGATCCCATTGCGATGACTTTGTGCGTGGTCTGGATCATGGACCGACGCGGGCCAACGGGCCCGGAGTTGGCCGTGAGCGACGGGCTGCGAGGGGCCGCCGGTCGCACGTTGGCGCCAGAAGCCCCGCGAATGATATCGCCGAGTTGGGCGGCCAGATCGCCAACGGAATAGGCCTCGCCCGGCTTGCAGAGCACGTCCACCGCGCCCGCCTCCATGCACGCCATCGCGGTCTCGCATCCCTTGGCGGTCAGGGAACTGACGATGATGACCGGGAGGGGGTGGTGCTTCATGAGCCGTCGCAGGAACGTCAGGCCGTCCATTCGCGGCATCTCAATATCGAGAGTGATGACATCCGGGTGCAGAGTCAGGATTTTGTCACGGGCGACAAAGGGGTCGGGCGCGCTGCCGACCACGGTTATGCCCCGCTGCTTGCTCAACTCGTCGCTGAGCATGCGGCGGACGATGGAAGAGTCGTCAACGATCAGAACCCGGACCTCAGAAGCCACGGCAACCTCCCGCGTTAGGCGGCCAGCGACGCCGGGACGGCCGCCGGCTCCCAGGTAACAAACAGCAGGTGTCCCTCGCAATCCAGGCAGCAGGTCCGGGAACGTTCCGAGGCTCCGCTGGACGGCGGAGACAGTTGGGGCAGCCCGAGCGTGTAGGTGCATTCGCGCCCCCCCAACTCAAGGATGACAGACCCTCCAACGATGTTGGTCAACTCCTTGATGGCGTCGTCGCCGTACGAGGCGAGGTCGATCAACTCGGGCTCCACGCCGAGAAGGTTGGCCGCCAGCCCGCGCAGGAAGTCATCGGTGGTGTGCAGCGCAACGACGCCGCTCTCGGGCCCTCCATACCGGACGGTTGCGGAACGATTGGCCGTGGCGAGGGCAGCATGGTCGAGCGTCACCGGATCGGCCATCATGAAGGCGGTCCGTTCCAGTGCCTTGATGGTGAGTTCGGCGAGGCGGTCGGGTGTGAGATTGCTCATTGCTTGACTCCCAGAACCTTCGAGATCAGTTTGCACAGGTCTTCGGGCTCGAACGGTTTGTGAAGGGAATCGACGATCCCCAGATCGCGCAGACGTTGGAGACGTTCTTTGTTGGCTTCGGTGCTGACGATGACGACGGCCACATCCTTAAGGTCCGGGCGTCGGCGGAGTTCCTGCGCGAACTGCTCACCGTCCATGACGGGCATGTTGAGGTCGAGCAGGACCAGGTCAATCCAGACCGTCTCGAGGATTTCGAGGGCCTCTTGACCATTGCCGGCCTCGTGGATCCGGTCTTCCTCCAAGCCCGCGAGTTTGACCACCTTCTTGATGGCCTTCCGCAGGATCGGGGAATCATCGACGATGAGAACGTTGCAACTCATGCGGAAGCCCTCAGGGGTGCGGGTTGGTCCATGATCGATTCGGTCTGACGGAGTTTGTCCCAGGTGTTCGCTATTAGATCCTCGGCGACCGGGCGGCTGAGGTCCAGGCCGACTCGCACGTGCTCGGCCAACTTGTACTGCATCCCGTCGCACCCGATGGCCAGGCCGGCCCACAGTCCGATGATGTCCGCCGCGTGGACGATGTCGAAGATGACATCGTGCGCGGGCGCTGCCGCGGGCGGGTTGTGATGGAACCTGATGCACTCGGCGATGCGTTCGGGAAGTCGCCAACGAGCGGCGAGTTCGGCCCCCAACTCCGCGTGGTCGAAGCCGAAGGCGGCTCGTTCGGCGTCGACGAATGTCCGGTCCGGACGGAAGTGACGCTCGACAAGACCGAGGTACTCAGGGCCGAAGAATGCATCGAAAGCGAGCTTGCCGACGTCGCGAAGGAGGGCACAGAGGAACGCCAGATCGGGACTGTCAACGTTGGCGCGCCGAGCGAGCGCCTCGGCCGTGATCGCGCCCCCGATGGCGCTGCGCCAAAGAGCGCCGCGCTGGAGGCCGTACGCCGTCCCCGCGCTCGCGAACATCGCCGAGGTCTTCTGCTCCAGCACGATCTTCAGCATGGTGGAGTTGCCCAGGCGAGCGATGCTCTCACGCAATGTGAACTCGCTCCCCGCCCGCGCGTACGCGGCCGAGTTGGCCCAGCGCAGGATGGTCATGGTCAACGCCTCGTCGTGGCGGGCCGCTTGCTCCAACTCCAAGGCCGAGGCCTTGCCGCCGCTGAGCATGGAGGTGATGCGCAGCACGGTCTGCGGCAATGCCGCAAGCCCGTCAAGACCGCTCAGGATGTCGTTCATGTTGGCCATAGCACGCGCTCCGATCCTTGGGTGCGGACGATGGTCGTGCCATCTTCCATTCGCATTGAAAGCGTCCGACTGTTGGTTCCGCCGGTCTCGTCGCCGGCGATCAGGATGTTGTTCTTCCAGAAGATCTTCCGGATCAGCGTCCGGTTTCTGGAGCCGATTTTGAAGTGCCCATCATCGGAGAGAACCTCGGCTCCGCCGGCGGCGCACACGATGAGGCGGCCCTTGACAGCAC